>R14__coassemble_1017_pt1 | contig 15608 bp, 15 predicted proteins | sample R14__metabat2_high_PE_051 | metagenome-assembled genome bin R14 | reverse complement strand
TGATTTGATAAAGCGATTGGCCGGTAAGCGTATGGATCGTAATCAGCTGGCGGCGGTGAGAGTGTCGATGCTGGTGGCGGCGTTGGACGGTGAGGTGACCGGTCAGGAAATCGGGGAGTTCCGGAGGTTGGCGGAATGCTGCGATGGTTACACGCCCGAGGAACTCGAAAAGCATTATTTGGCGACGATCAAGTCCGCCGGCTTTTTGATGCTGCTTTCGCGGGTAGCGACGGAGGATGAGCTGATAGAGGCGTTCGTCATTGAAGCGGAAAAGATTTTGCCGATTATTTCCGGATTTGGACCGCAGGCGATCAAAGTGTCCGTAGAGATGTGGAAAAGCATGGCTGGCGCGGATGGATGTTTTTCCGAAGTCGAACTAAAGGCGATATCCCGTTTGGAAACGATGCTCAAAACCGTCAATACGCTTCAGCGAAGTGAGGCGGGCTTTCCTCCCACAAGCCGGTGAGACTTGAAGGTTAGACCTGAAGTCTCGCTTGGGCGCGAGTGAGTAATTTTCGAATTTTCGAATAATCGAATTGCGAAGTGAGGCAGATTTTTGGTATAATACGCAATATTGGATGTTTTTGAATTATGAGCGCGGAGAAGATTTCAATTCGTTTTTTCAACGACTGCGAAGTGCGGGCGGTATGGGATGAAGCACAGAACAAGTGGTGGTTCTGCGTCATTGATATCGTCGGCGTATTGAGTGGCAGTGTCGATCCCGCTAATTACTGGTATGTGCTCAAGAATCGATTGAAGAAATCGGAAAGTCAACTCCTTACAATTTGTAAGGGTTTCAAATTAACAGCAAAGGACGGCAAGCGGCGCTTGATGGATTGCCTCGACAGCGACGGCATCGTACGACTGGCGAAAGAGTTCCCCGGCAATAAGGCGGCGGCCTTCCTCGACTGGTTTCTTTACAGCGAAAACACGATTGACGGACAGAGCCGGAAGAAGGCGTACGCGCTTTTCGAGAGCGGCGTTATGGAATCGCTTGAGCCGGGGTCGGTCAAGTGTCTGCAGCAGATCCATAGTTATCTCTTTGGCGGACTCTACGATTTTGCAGGGCAGATCCGCACCAAGAACATTTCGAAGGGAGGCTTTACTTTCGCTCCTTGGCAAAACCTCTCAAATTCATTGTCCGTGATCGAGCGGCTGCCGGAGACGACTTTCGGGGAAATTGTTGATAAGTATGTCGAGATGAACGTGGCGCATCCGTTCATGGAGGGCAACGGACGCTCAACGCGCATTTGGCTGGACTTGATGCTCAAACGCTCGCTTAAGCAATGTGTTGATTGGAGTAAGGTGGATAAGCGCGATTATCTTGAGGCCATGCGCAGGAGCATTTCCGACAGCTCGACGTTGAAAGCGCTTATCGAGCCAGCGCTTACCGAAAAAATTGATGATCGCGAGATGTTTATGAAAGGCATCGATTATTCGTATTATTACGAAGAACCAGAGGAGACTTGAAGGTTAGCAACTGAAGTCTCACTTGGCGCGGTTAAGTAATTTTCGAATTGGCGAATAATCGAATTGCGAAGGGAGACATCTTAGAAAATGGGATCGTTCTTTATTCTGGACAAGATGTATTGTCGTTCGGTAAAGGTATGTATGCTGTACCGATCGAAATGTTGGGTATATAAGAAGAGGTGAGAGATAAGAGAGAAGAGATGAGAGATAAGATATGGTGGGAGGTTGCGCTTGACACTGGGGGCGGAAATATGATATAATGCGCACTGCGATGGAAAATAACAGTGTAAAATTACGAAAGAGACAGAAAATATGAAAGAGATAAATAGGTTTTTTTCGTGCGGAAACGAGAGTTTGTTTCTATTTGGTCCTCGTGGGACTGGTAAATCGACATGGATTGCAAAGAATTTAAAGGGTGCATACTTAGTAGATTTGTTAGATGGCGAGAAACGGCTTAAGTATTTGGCCAATCCCAATCGCTTTCGTGATGAAGTGCTGGCAAATCTCAAATATCATACTTTTGTGGTTGACGAGATACAGAAAGTGCCGGCACTTCTGGACGTTGTGCATGGCCTTATGGAACATCAAGCGACGAAGGACATACAGTTTGTTCTTACTGGATCGAGCGCTCGTAAGCTGAAGCGTGCGGGCGTAGATCTCTTGGGGGGCAGGGCGCAGGAGCTTAGGATGCATCCGTTTATGGCAGCGGAACTCGGTGACGCTTTCAACCTTGACGAGGCGCTAAAGACCGGACTCATCCCAGTTGTCGGCAAGTATGCTAATCGTGAGCGCCAACTTTCCGGCTATCTGAGTTTGTATGTTCACGAAGAGGTTGAGCAAGAGGGATTGGTTCGCAATCTTGACTCTTTCGCGCGGTTCTTGGAATCGATGGCGTTTTCACATGGGCAGGTGCTCTCGGTTTCTGATATTGCGCGTGATTGCGTGGTGAAGCGTAATACGGTGGATGGCTATATCGCTATTCTTGAGGATTTACTTATTGGCATAAGGTTGCCAGTGTTTTTCAAACGCGCGAAACGTAGATTGATCAGCCGTGAGAAGTTTTACTATTTTGACGCGGGTGTTTTTCGTAAGTTGCGCCCACTTGGCAAGCTTGATAGTGAGAGCGAGGTGAATGGGGCTGCACTTGAGGGGCTGGTTCATCAACATCTTCGCGCTTGGTGTGATTATTCCGGCTATGAGAAGTCGCTCTTTTACTGGCGCACTGCTACCGATGACGAAGTTGACTTTATTATCTACACACCTAAAGATTTTGTTGCGCTTGAGGTGAAAAATACGGATAAGGTTTCGCGCAGTGACTTGAGTGCACTTAAGCTATTCAAACGTGATTACCCTGAGGCGCAATGTGCACTTTTATATCGTGGCGAAGATCGCTATTTGGAAGATGGCGTCTTGGTTACCGGTGTTGAACAGTTCTTGCGGAACCTGGTTCCGGGCAAGATGGAAGTTTAACTCCTTTTTTCGAATAATCGAATTGCGAAGTGAGGGATGGGTTTGGCATTGATTTTGGCGGCCAAAAATGATATAATACGCACTATGAATAAATATCTTGATGCCTTTATGAAGACCTTCCCGTATGAAGGTCTCACTTATGACGATGTAACCTTGGTTACACAGTATGCAGATTTTCTGCCGGATGAGACTTCGTTAGAGACGAATCTCACCAAGCGGTTGAAGATGAAAGTGCCGTTCATGTCCGCCGCGATGGACACGGTAACCGAGGCGCCGATGGCGATCGCGATGGCGCTCGCGGGAGGCATTGGCTGCATCCACAAGAACTTGGAGGAGGACGATCAAGCCGCGCAGGTGAAGCTCGTCAAGAAGCACCTCAACGGACTCATTGAGAATCCGGTGTGCTTCCACGCGAATGACGACATCAGCTATCTCAGACAGTACAAGGCCGATCGCAAGCTCAAGTTCAATGGCTTCCCCGTACTCGATGCGAACGATAAGCTCGTAGGAATGATTACTTCGTCCGACATGCGTTTCGCACCGATGAACGCGGCGAAACTTAAGGACGTGATGCAGCCTTGTCCCATCACCGGTACGCCGGGGATGAGTCTTAAGAAAGCGTATGATCTCATGCGCAAGGCGAAGATCGGTAAGCTCCCGCTCGTGGACAAGAAGGGCAAGGTCGTCGGCCTCTACTCTTTCACGGATGTGCGCCGCATCGTCGAGAACAGCGAGGCGGGGTATAACCTCGATGACAAGTTCCGGCTGCGAGTGAGCGCTTCGGTATCCGGTGGCAAGGGCGATATCTCGCGGATGGAGAAACTCGCGGCGGCGGGAGTCGATTGTGTAGTCGTCGATTCCGCGCATGGTCACACCAAGGGCATCATGGATATGACGAAGTACATCGTCAAGAATTTCCCCAAGGTGGACGTAATCGCCGGCAACATCGCGACTGGCGAAGCGGCGATCGCGCTTGCGAAGTGCGGGGCACATGCAGTCAAGGTCGGCATCGGACCGGGCTCGATCTGCACGACGCGGGTTGTGTGCGGCGTGGGGATTCCGCAGCTCACGGCAGTCTACAATGCCGCGAAAGCGCTCAGGGGAACGGGCGTTGCGGTAATCGCGGATGGTGGCATCAAGCTCTCGGGCGACGTGCCGAAGGCGATTGCGGCAGGCGCGGACTCCGTAATGCTCGGGAGCGTCCTCGCGGGCACGGAGGAGAGTCCCGGCGAGAAGATCTATTCTAATGGACGTCAGTACGTCGTCTATCGTGGCATGGGTTCGATGGCGGCCTTGAAGAACGGTAAGGGGTCCAGAGCGAGGTACTTCCAGGATAACGAGGCGGAGGACGATCTCGTACCGCAGGGCATCGAAGGCATGGTTCCGTATTCGGGACATGTGAAGGGCATCATGACCCAGTTCTGCGGGGGACTCAAGGCGAGCTTAGGCTATTGTGGCGCGAAGACGATCAAGGAACTTCAGGCGAAGGGCAAGTTCTACCGCGTAACTGCGGCGGGACAGCGTGAGGCGCGTCCCCACGACATCACCATCACCAAAGAAGCGCCGAATTACCGGACGTAAAAAGTAAGAGTGAAGAAGTAAGAGTGAAAAAGTGCGGAAAAACTTTTTCTGATTACGGACGGGAGTGGCTGGATACGCTCGTCGTGGCGCTGTCGGTAGCGATGGCGTTCAGGGCGTATTTTTACGAACCCTTTAAGATTCCGACTGGGTCCATGCAGACTACGCTCTGGGGCAATCACTCGGAGTACGGCGTAAAGCCGGGCGCGTGGGATAAGCCGGGGCTTTCGATCTTGAAGTGGATGGTTACCGGTGAGGAGGTTGTCGACTACAAGGCCGACATGGGAGGGCATCCGAGCTTCCGGCAGCGTAACGACGGCAAGGCTGATATCCGGATTGGACTTAAGGGGAAGCCGTTTACACTTCCCGTGGATGCATGTAGGCAGATCGAGAACCGTTTCTATAAAAAAGGCGAAACGGTGTGGAAGGGCGCGATAACCACCGGCGACTTCATCTTCGTCAACCGGTGGAAGTGGAATTTTTTCCAGCCGCAGGATAATGACGTGATGATCTTCTCGACGACCGGCATCAAGGACCTCGTGCAGGGAACGCACTACATCAAGCGCATGAAGGCGCGTCCCGGCGAAACCTACAAGCTCGAGCATCCGATCAATGCTGATCCGCGGTATAAGGACGCTCCAACCGAGGTCACGATGGGCGAGGATGAATTCTTCGCCTGTGGAGATAATTTCAACAATTCTTACGACAGCCGATACTGGGGACCGGTCCCGCGCGCCAATTTGCGCGGCGAGGGCGCCTTCGTATTCTGGCCGATTTCCGGATGGAGGATCATACGATGAGCGAACAATTGATCAGCACCCCCTCGTCCTTTGGGGACAACGGGAACTTTCTGCTCGAGCGCGAACTCGGCTTGGGTGGCATGGGCGGAGTGTACATGGGCCGCGACAAGATGCTGGACCGTCCAGTCGCGGTGAAGGTAATGCAGCCGGAGTTCGGCAAGGACGCCGAATTCGTGGAGAAATTCAAGAAAGAGGCGCAGGCGGCAGCCAAGCTTATCCATCCGAACATCGCCCAGATCTATTCGTATGGCATCTGCAATGATATGCCATATATCGCGATGGAACTCGCGTCCGGCGGCAGCCTCTATTCGCTCATGAACGCTAATCCCGGCAAGACCGATATCCAGCGGGTCTTGAAGGTGTGCCAGCAGACGGCGCAGGCGCTGCAGTGCGCGAGCGACCAGGGATATGTGCATGGGGACGTCAAACCGGAGAATATCCTCTTTGATGCGAATGGGAATGCGAAGTTGGTGGACTTCGGTCTCGCCGCGATGCAGAAGGATACGACGGAAATCTGGGGAACGCCGTATTATATCTCGCCGGAGAAGGTGAAGAAGGAAGTCGTCGACTTTAGGGCCGATATGTATAGCCTGGGCGGAACGCTCTATCATGCGTTAACGGGAGTGGCGCCGTTCGATGGTGAGGACGCTACGGCAACTGTAAAAAAGCGCTTTGAAGGGATGCCGAAAAAGCCGAGCGAAATCCGTGAGGATATCACGCCGGCGGTGGATGAGCTGGTAATGAAGATGCTCGCGTTCGACAAGAAGGATCGCTACCCGAGCTTTGAGGCGCTTTTGGAAGCGTTCAAGGAGGTCCTCACCTCCGGCCTTACCGGTAAATATCCCACTCAGCCGCGTACGACGACGACAACTACGAGCAAGACCGGCAAGAAGATGCTGATCAAGAAGGGTGGTACGCGCCTTACTTCGCGGACCAAACTTACGAAGAAACTCAATACTGAACCGGAAGATCCGGAAGTCGAGGAGAAGGAGGAGGCGGAGGACGAGGAGGAGAAGGGCGATAACCTCGGGCTTAAAGTAATCCTCGCCGTCGTCGGCGGATTGCTCGTAATCGGCGCGATCGTCGGGGGACTTATGTGGTACAAGGCCGCGGACGCCAAGGCGCGGGAAGCCGAAAAGCAGGCGGAAATCGCCAAGGGCATCGCGAACGCGAAAGAATCGATTGCGACCATCAAGGGTCAGATCGGGGAATTCGAGACTAAGTTCAATGACTTTATCGCTCAGGCGGAGAAGGCATATAACGACCTTAAGGATGAACTGACTAAGCTCGATCCCGCAAAGGTTGACGAGCTTTTGAAGGACATCTCCGAAAAACTCGAGGTCTGCAAGGCGTGCCAGACGAACATCACCACATTGGCCCAGAATGCGCTCGCGGAATGTGCGAAGGCGGAAACGTTCGAGGTCAAGGATGAAAACGGCGCCATGGAACTCGGTAATATGTCCCTCGCAATCAAAGAGCTCTACACGCAGATGGTGGCTTCGAAGGACGTCGAAACTGTCACCAAAGGCAGTGCCTTCATCAAGAACAAAGGCAAGAATCTCGTGGAGCGCACGGTGAAACGTCTACGCATCGAAAAGCTCGAGGCCGAACGCAAGGCGAAGAAAGAAGCCGCTGAAGCCGCCGAGAAGGAGCGTAAGGAGAAGGCGGAAGCCGAACGCAAGGTGTTGGTGGAGACGGAAACCGCGGCAATCAAGGCGAAGTTTGAAGCGATCGCTGAGCAGGGATGCTTCCGTCAGCTCGATTGGAAGAGCGCCAATCGTCAGCTCAATCAGGTAGTGGCGGAATTCAAGACCGCGGAAGGGGAAATCGCCGCGAAATTGGAGTTCCGCAAGGTGGAGGATATGAAGAAGGTTCAGGACCTCTTTATCGCCAAGATCACCGACCATGTCTTCAAGGGCAAGCTGAAGGGCGGCAAGGTGACGAGCGTTAACGAAAAGGAGATCGTAGTTTCGCTCAACGGCAAGCCAAAGAAGATCGGCTGGGAGAAATTCTATAAGGAATATCCCGGCAACTTCAACGAGCTGATTAACTTCTATATCGTTGATGGACGTAAGAACGCCGGCTTGAGCCTTAGGGAATGGGCGGATGTAATGACCGGCGCGGCATTGACGATGCGGCTTGTGTGCTCCGATATTACCGGCGCTTCTGAGCGGGCGGAACAGCTCGCGAAGGAGACGGTCAAGCAGTTCCAGGACTACGAGAAGATGGCGAAAGAGATTTTCCCGGATATTTCCTTTGAAGGATTGGAAGAATAACCATGCAATTAGTAACGGACGATATTAACCGCGCGATGGGGTCCTCGAGCTTCATCCGCAAGATGTTCGAGAAGGGGCTCGAACTGAAGAAGAAATTCGGTGAGGAGGCGGTATGTGATTTCTCCCTCGGCAACCCCGATGTCCCGCCGCCGGTGAAGACGAAAGTGGAACTCGAGAAGTTGGCGGAAGCATCAATCAAGCCGCTCGGTCTCGGGTATTGTCCCAACGCCGGTATCCCATCCGTCCGCGAAGCGATGGCAGAGTATCTCTCGCGTCAACAGGAAACTACGCTTAAGGCGGCAGATGTAATCATGACCGTAGGCGCTGCCGGCGCGATGGTGAGCTTCTCTAGAGCGGTAGTCGAGAAGGGGGATGAAATCATCACGCCCGCGCCGTATTTTGTGGAGTATGGATCGTATTGTGGACATTTCGGCGGGGTGCTCAAGACCGTGCCCTCGATTCCGCCTTCGTTTCGTCCCGACATCGACGGCATTAAAAGGGCGATCAATCCGAAAACGCGGGCGATCATCGTCAATTCCCCGAACAATCATACCGGCGCTATCTATTCCGTGGAAGATATGCGCGCAATCGCGGCGTTGGTGGATGAGGAAAATACGCGGCGCGAAAGTGAAGGGGAACGTCCCCTTTTCCTCCTTTCCGACGAGCCGTATCGTGCGTTCGCCTTCGACGGCGCGGTGGTGCCGGCGGTGTTGCCGCTGACGAAGTGGGCGTGCGTGTTAGGATCGTTCTCCAAGACCCTTTCGCTGGCCGGAGAGCGCATCGGCTACTTTCTTGCGAATCCGGCGATGCCGGAGCAGGCGACGCTCATGCAGGCGGTCACACTCACCAATCGTACGCTTGGCTACGTGAACGCCCCGGTAATCGGTCAACGGCTGGCGGCGGCGCTCCTCAAGGAGACGGTGGACCTCGAGGTCTACGATCGTCGTCGTCGTCTCATGGGCAAGGTACTTAAGGAAGCCGGCATCGAATTCGAAATGCCCAAGGGCGCATTCTATTTCTTCGCCAAGAGTCCGTTTCCGGACGATCAACAGTTCGTGGACGCGCTCCTTGAAGAAAACATCCTCGTCGTGCCCGGCAAAGGCTTCGGCTTCGCCGGTTACGTGCGGCTCAGCTGCAGCGTAGACGAGAAGATCATCGAACGTAGCGCCGAAGGATTCAAGCGCGTAATGAACAATATCGCAAGTTAACATAATTGGCCTTAAAAGGATCAAAACCATGATTGAAGCAGAACCTGTAACAGACATTGAACCCGCCATTCCCGAAACCGCCATCAGCGTTTACGGATCCGGCGGAATGGATGATTTTCCGATTCTCAAAGCGTTTCAGCAATATGTGGACAACGAACAGGCCAAGGCGCGTCGGCGTTTGGTGATTATCTGCACGTTCTTTGCGATCTTGATGGCTGGCGTTACGGCGATATTCGTTTGCATGCTGATGTCCGTCTCTTCCCGCAACCAGCAGCTCAACGATCGACTGGTCGAGTACGCCATGCAGGAAAGCAAGCGCACCGCCGAAGCCGTAGCCGCCGAACGCGAAAATAAGCCGCAGGTAGTGATTCCGCCGCAGGATGATACGGCAGTTCTCGCGCTTACCGCCAAGCTGGAGGCGCTCCAGAAGCAGCTGGTCGAGGGACAGGAGAAGATGGCGGAGAATTCCAAAGCGGCCGCGGATAAGAGTCAGGAAGAACTCGCCAAGCTTAAAACGCTGGTTGAGGAAGCCAAGCAGAAGATCAAGGACAACGAAGAGCTTACCAAAAAGCTCGCCGAAAAGCCCACGCCTGTAATCGTAGCGCCGCCGGTGGTGGAGTCCCCTTCTAAACCCGAGAAATCCGTGCCTACCGCTACTGAGGACGATATCGACCTTCTCATCAAGCAGATCAACGGCGATGAGGATGCGATCGAGTGGTTTATTCCGGACGCGTCCGACGGCAAAACAGCGGGAAAATAGTCACGAAGTTGCAGGCGACGTCGGATATCGGCATCGATAACCAGATCGCCAGCACTTTATCGTCCATAAAATAAGGTAAGAACCACACAATCGGCAGGAGTACGACCCCCTGCCGTAATACTGATAGCCATATCGCGGTTCCCGGCTTGCCGATGGACTGAAAATAGGTCGTCCCCACCACATTGATCGAGATGCACCAGATCATGCAGTTCGCAAGCGTAAGATCGTGCGCGGAAAGCTGAATGAGGTCCGGTTGATCAGCGGAAATGAAAAGCCGCGCCACCCATTCCGGGAACGGCGGCACTACCTGCACGATACAGGCGAGGATGGTCAAAACGCTCGTTACCATCAAACCGAGCTTAAGTGCCCTTTTCACCCGGTCGTAGTTCTTTGCGCCCCAGTTATAGCCGAAAATCGGCTGTAAACCTTGCTGCGTGCCGAGAATCGGCATCATGAAGAGGATGAGAGCCGCGTGGAATACGCCTAAGGACGCGATCTGCGCCGTTCTCGACGCTTCATCGGGCATCCAACGGGTGAACGCCAATTGCAGCGAAATCGCGATCAGCGAGCTTAAAAGCTGCTGCAGGAACGGCGAAAGTCCGATGCCACAGGCCTTGACGAGATATTCCTTGTAAAAGCCGATCCGCCGGAAATGGAAGCGCACCGCCGTTGTCTTACGGACATAATACTGCACCGCCCAAAGGCACGAAAACAGCATCGCGATATTCGTCGCCCAAGCGGCGCCGGCGATGCCCATGTTAAAGCCGAAGATGAAGATCGGGTCTAAGATCAGATTCGTCCCGAAACCGATCACCATGCAGATCATGGACTTTATCGCGGCCCCTTCTGCACGCTGTAATGCGGAAAGTCCAAACGCCAGATGGGAAAAGAGATGCGAAAATAGCACCAACTGCAGATATTCCTTCGCTGCGGCAAAGGCGCCGGGCGTTACCTTATCCGCCCCGCACCAACCGAGCACGGTATCAAGATTGAAGAATACGAGCGGAGGCAAGATAAAGAAAAACGCCAATTTGAACGCCACCAATTCCCCGAGAATCTTCTCGCAGGCGATGCGGTTATCTTCCCCGAGTTTGATGGAAAGGAGTGAGGCGTGTCCCGCGCCGACGAATACCCCGAAGGCGCCGAAGAGCATCATTACCGGCATCGTGAGCGTAAGCCCCGCCATCGCATCCGTTCCGCAGCCGTGTCCAATAAAGACGCGGTCCACGACCGCATAAAGTGCATTTAGACTCATGGCGATCAAAGCCGGCCATGAGTATTTTAAGAGGAGACGTCCCAACCGTCCGGAAGCAAGATCTTCCAGATTAGAAGACAATCGCGACATTTTCGAGCGCGCTACGTATCCGCGCCATTTCTTCCGCGGAAATTCTCAAATCCCCGAGCTGCAGACTCTTAAGGGACTTCCAAGCGCTTAAATCCTTCGGCAGCTTCGTGATCTGCGTGCGGTTGAAAGAAAGGTTCTTAAGCCCTTCTTTCTTCGCGAGCCACTCCGGAATTTCCTTAATCGGATTACCCGAAAGTTCAATATCCGTTAGCGACGGCAGATCCTTGAGTGTTTCCGGGACTTGGGTAAAGCGATTATTCTTAAGATAGATACGCCTTAAGGAAGTAAGAGCTTTAAGGTCCGGCAGTTTCTCAAGCTGATTGTTGTTAAGCCGAAGCCACTTAAGCGCCGTAAGCTTCTCCACTCCCGTAATGTCGGTAAGCTCGTTCCGGTCGAGATTGAGATAATCGGCGGTAGGCGTTACCTGCGGGAAGGTTTTAAGCGCCTTGTCGCTTAAGTAGACACGATTCTCGGCCGGAACCGTCTTATAGGCGGGTTCCGGCTCGTTGAAACAGCCCGCGGACAAAGCCGCGAGCGTTATTGCAGTAATTATCTTACGCATTGGCAGCCGCTACGATGCCGGCGAAATCCGCAGCCTTGAGCGCCGCGCCGCCGATGAGACCGCCGTCGATATCCTTCTTGGCGAGCAATTCCGCCGCGTTACCGGGCTTCATCGAGCCGCCGTACTGGATACGCACGGTTTCCGCGGTTTCAGCGCCGACGAGCTTGGCGAGGGTCGCGCGGATAAGGGCGTGGACTTCCTGAGCCTGGTCGGGAGTCGCGGTCTTGCCGGTGCCGATCGCCCAGACCGGCTCATAAGCGATTACGAGCTTCGCGCAATCAGCGGCGGAGACGTCCTTAAGGCCCACGTTCATCTGGCGCTCGATAACATCCACGAGCTTGCCGGCTTCGCGCTCTTCAAGCGTTTCGCCCACGCACACGATCGCGGTAAGACCCGCGGCAATCGCGGCGCGTGCACGGAGATTGACCGTCTCATCCGTTTCGCCGAAGTACTGACGACGTTCGGAGTGACCGATGATCACATACTTAGCGCCCGCATCGAGCAACATGCCGGTCGAGATTTCGCCGGTGTAAGCGCCGGACTCTTTCCAGTGGCAGTTTTCCGCGCCAATGCCGACGGGGGTGCCCTTCGCGGCTTCCACTGCCGCCGGTACATCAATCGCCGGCGTGCAGCACACGACCTCGACGTTCGTATAGTCCTTCGTCGCTTCCACGACGCCCTTTACCAAAGCCGCGGTTTCGGACGGCTTGATGTTCATTTTCCAGTTACCTGCGATGATTTTCTTTCTCATTTTTTGTTTACTCCTTTAAACTGACGGTATTTTACACCGGATGCTTTAAACATTTTTTTGACGGTATCAAGGAACGCGGTATAGTCGCCGCCATAGACGACTTCCTTGATGCCGGAATTGATTATCAGCTTCGCGCACGTAAGGCACGGCGAAAGCGTAACATAAATTGTTGCGCCATCCACCGCCTGTCCGAACAAGGCCGCCTGACAGATCGCATTCTGCTCGGCATGCACGCACAGGCACTCATCAAGTCCCTTCCCGCTTGGGGTCTTGCCGGCACAACGCGGACAGCCGCCTTCGAAGCAGTTCTTTACTCCATAGGGCGTTCCGTTATAGCCGGCCGAGAGAATGTGGTTGCGCTTCATGATTACTGCCCCGACATGACGACGCGAACAGTTCGATCGCTTCGCCACCACCTCGGCGATTTCCATAAAGTATTCATCCCAACTGGGACGTGGATCTTTGACCTTCTTTGTCATAGATGCGTATTATATCATTTTTCAGGGGAATTTGCTCGCCCGAACTTCATTTACATAGCTTGCGAACGCCTGACGGACGATGCCCGCCAAGTCCGCATACTTCTTTACGAAGGACGGCGTTTTCTCGTTTAACCCCAATAAATCATGCATTACCAGCCACTGCGCATCGCAAACCGGACCTGCGCCGATGCCGACGGTCACGATTTTCAAGGCCGCCGTAATCTCCGCCGCCAGTTCCGCCGGCACGCACTCCAGCGTCACTGCGAACGCTCCCGCGGCCTCGACCGCCTTCGCGTCCTCAAGTATCTTATCCGCGTCCTCACGCGTCTTACCCTGCTTCTTGAAGCCGCCGTAGCTGTTGACGCTCTGGGGCGTCATGCCGACATGCGCCAGCACCGGAATCCCTGCGGTCGTAAGGCGCTTGATGAGCGGACATACCGACGCGCCCCCTTCCAGCTTCACCGCATCCGCGCCCGCCTTGATGATTGCGACCGCATTGCGCATCGCTTCATCCTCGCCGCACTGATAGCTGCCGAACGGCATATCACCGATCACCATCGCGTTCTTAACGCTACGCGCGACGGCACCGACGGCGGCCAAAGTGTCGCTCATCTCGACGGGGAGCGTAGTCTCATAGCCAAGCATGTTCATACCGAGCGAATCCCCGACCAAGATCATCGGCACGCCCGCTTCGTCCGCCAGACGCGCGAACGCCGAATCGTAAGCTGTGCAACAGCCGAGTTTTTCCACACCTTTCGCCGCTTTGACGGACGCCGTATTCCATTTTTTCATAACGTTATCGAAAGTAGGTTTTTATCGTTTTCGCGTTTATAGGTTATGCTCTTGGACATCTTCTTTACCATGAACATCCCGAGCCCTCCGATGGGACGCTCCTCCGCGCTCGCAGTGATGTCGGGCGTTTCGATCTCCGTCGTCGGATTGAAAGCGCTACCGTTATCGATGAAGGTCATCGCGACTACGCCATCCGGATATTTATGCTCGCAGCGCACGGTAAATTCCGTCGCGCTGGAATAGCGCACGATATTGGAGACGATCTCGTCCATGAGGATCTGCGGTCGCGGACTTTCACTTAGCGCCGCGAGAAAGGCTTGGCAGTCCGCCAAACCTTGGGTCGTCGCCGGGAAGGTCTTTTCGCTTTCCATTTTCTCAGGCGAAAGTGAAGATGTCCGAAAAGCCGGTGATGTCGAATACTTCTTTCACCGCCGAACACACATTCTTGATCGTCATCGTTTTTCCGGCCATGTGCTTTTGGCTCGCGAGCAATACCCGCAGGCCTGCGGACGAGATATAGTCCACCTTTGCGAAGTCGAAGGTAAGCGCGTCCACGCCCTCCAACTTCACCGCGGCTTCGAGCTCCGGTGCAGTGATGGTGTCCACGCGTCCCTGTGGCGCGAGTGTCAGCGAATTGCCTTCTTTTGTCGACTTGATTTCCATAACTTCTCCTTACAAATGTGTATTATATCATATTTCCGTCCCATTGAGCGGAAATATTCCTGATATTCCGGATAGCGCAGGAGGTGCCGCTCCTCGGTTTTCGCCCGCAGATAATAGATGAAATTGACGCCGAGCAGCATCAGCGTACACTTCATCGCCGCCACCCCCGAATTGACGATAAACGGCAGGGAAATAAGCCACCAGCTCAAGTTCTTCGCTACATACGCCGGATGCGCCATAAAGCGATAAGGACCCGTCTTCCAAAGTCCCCGATACGTAAGATTCGAAAACCTTATCCCCGCTGTTACTGTGGACATCGCATACACGCCTTCCAGCCCCACGATCATCACCGCCCAAATCCACCACCATACGCTGCCGGTCGTGAACACCTTAAGCCACGTTCCGCCGGCATCATAATGGAAGAAGTTCGGATAAAGTAAAAGGCCCCAAATCGGCCAATAACACGCGAGCGTCACCACCCACCCGAGCAACGTCGGCTCCGCCGTACGCGTGTGCGTGCCGAAGAGCTTAAAGTTGAGGATGTATCCCGCCGAAGCATACACGAGATCGATCGCATAACAGATTGTGGACGCAATTAAATATATCGATAGCGGATCGCCGGCAAGCTTATCCCAAGCGAAATAAAAGAGCACGCGATACTTCTCAACCATCTCCGGCTGCATAAGCGTAAGATAAAACGCCTTCACCAGCCAACTGCGCACATAGTTCAGGAACTCGAAGCGAGTCAAATGCGGCTTAAAGGTGACGATGGACTTTCCAAGGCGCACTGTCGCATCCTCTTCTTCCGGATCCACCACATCCATAAGCGCAAAGTACGGAAGACTCAATCCCAGCAATATCGGCGCAAATACTTTAAGGAACGGCAGATAGATTTTGAGCATACGCTCGGGATAGCAACGAAACGCCGTCCAATAAAGAAGCGCGATTACCCCGAGTGTAACTAATAGCGCCGCTTCCCGATACCATAGGCGCTTCCAACTGAAGGTGCGTTCAATCTTAAGCTTACGAAGCGGCGACTCCTTGCCTAAGTACCAAGTCTCCAGCGCGACCGCATAAACAAGCAGCGAACCAGTCTGGATCAGGAATAACGTTATGAGTGAAGTTACGCCCAAGTACCAGCTAAATAAAGCCGTACCCACCGCCAACAAGAGGGATAGAAAATTGATTCCCGTAATTGGCGATCCTTTCTTGAATGGTGGAGAAGAAGAGATTCGAACTCTCGACCCCCACGTTGCGAACGTGATGCTCTACCAACTGAGCTACTTCCCCATTCGTGGAAAACGAGGTGTAGTATATCACAAATCCGATTCGGAGCGCAAGGGGGTATTTTAATTTTTTATTTTGGTCACAAGACAAACTAAATGCGGCTCCCCCCGGAAGCCGGGAGTCGCTTTTAATCTGTCTATTAGGGTTTAAAATGTCAATCACTGCCC
>R14__coassemble_1002_pt1 | contig 15878 bp, 16 predicted proteins | sample R14__metabat2_high_PE_051 | metagenome-assembled genome bin R14 | reverse complement strand
CTTTTACTTCTTCACTTTCTCCAACTCCTACCGACCAATCGTCATCCATGTCGACAGGGACGATCACTTTCTCGAGAAGTGTAGTGCCTTTGTAGAGCGCGACTAACGGATACTTCTTCGGGTTGATCTTGTTCGGGTAAACCATTACATCGTTATCGTACACGGTAACAAATCCGTAATTAGCATCACCCTTCTTGGCGTTACCATACTCCTCGCTCGTATAGATAACGGTGTACTCGCCCGGCTGGACATCTCGAGCCTTGAGAGCACTGTCCGCCTGTTCTAGCTTCTTACCGCGGTTCGCCCGAACAATCTCATAATTGGAGAGATTTTCGACCGTATCTCCGGCATTGTAGAGCTCAATCCAGCCGCTCTCCTTGCCGTTGGGATCTAATGCCGAGGGCTTCGGACAAATCTCCGAGATTTTAAGATCAGCGAAGGCGCAAGCACCAAGCGCCATTACAGTGAGCATGACGATATTTTTCATGGTGGATATTATGCCAAATATCCACCGACTTGTCAATAGTATATCTGAGGGAATTCCCTCTCAGCGCGAAAACGGATTTTCGGTCGGATAGAGCTGACCCGCTGGTTTGGGCGTGTTGATATCCCTGACTCCAATGAGCCGGAGCGCATCGAACACCACCCTGCCGCACTTCGCAAAACCGAATGCGCCGTGATGCGGATAGCGCTTCTGCACCAGCACATGCCGGTAGAACCGCGCGAATTCCGGAATCGCCACGATGCCGATTGAACCGAAGGAACACGGATTGATGTCGAGGAACTTACCTTCGCCGATATAGCTCGTAAGACACGAATCGCTGTTGGACTGCAAACGGAACATCGTGGTATCGCCGGGACGGATCTGACCTTCGAGCGTACCCTTGGTGATATCCTTGCCCATCAACCGCGCCTGAATGAGCTGATACTTGATCGCACAGTTCTTCATGCAACCACCGCACGTATTACCGCAGTGGAAGCCCATGAAGAGGTCCTTCTTCGTCGCCCCGAAGAGCTTGTCGTTCTTCTTGATGAGATCATCCGGAACGGAATTGTTGATGTCCAAGAGCGTCGCCGGCAGTTCGGTCGCGCACTCGAGGATATATTCCGAAACCGCGCCGTAGAGATCGACTTCACACGCGACTGGGATGCCACGTCCCGCGAGCCGGGAATTCACATAGCAAGGCTCGAACTTGAAGACCGGTTGAAACGCCGGCCAGCACTTGTTGGCAAAGACGGCGAATTCACGGCTACCGCGGTGATTCTCGTACCAGTCCATAAGCGCGAGCTCAAACTGCGCAAGCTGGGGAATTACTTCGGGATAGGTGTTCTTCTTGCCGAGTTCCTTCTTCATGTCCGCCGCGATCGCATTGATCTCCGCCTTGCGGGACGCCACCTTCTCGAACTGAACACGCATATCGAGTTCGGAATTTTCCTCCACCTCGATACCGAGATCGTACATCGGCTGAATCGGCGCATTGCAAGCGTAGAAATCTTGAGGACGCGGACCAAAGCCGATTACCTTCAGGTTGCGAAGTCCATTCACTACTCGCGCAACGTTGATGAAGTGCTTAATCTCGTCCACGCCTTCCTTCGCGGTCACGTTCGGGAATTCCGGAATATGCACCGCGAGGCGGCGAAGTCCGCAATTATACGAGAAATTGAGTACTCCGCAAAGCGCATCCCCGCGATCGGACGCAAGCCCCCGCTTGTTCTCTTCCTTGGCGGCGATCATCATCGTCGGCACGCCGAGTTTTTCCACGAAGATCGTGGTGGGACCTTCCGGACCGAAATTGCCGAGGAACATACACGCGGCGTTTACGCCTTCTTCCCGCGCCCACTTGAGCGCCGCCAGTGCATCCTTCTCGCTCTCGATAATCACCGGCGAGATGACTACGCTCTTATCGAGCTTCGCCTTCTTGATTTCTCCTGCCAGCGCAGTAAGACGAGTCTGGGTTAGTTTAATGGGAAAGCAGTCCCGGCTGACGCCAACGACCGCGAGTTTGATTTTAGGCTGATTATTCATAAGATTATCTCCTTAAGTTATTTAACGAGTACCGGCACCGCCTGAATGGCATGGCTAAAGTTCTCGAGATATTGTTTGAAGCCCTTGACGCCTGCCTTCTCCGGCTTGAGGGTAATGCTTTTCGCCTTGGCGAAGATTTCCTTACCCAGGTAAGCCTCCAACTTGGTTTTCGCCCCGCTCAAGACATACGCGGCCAAAATTGCCATTCCCCAAGCGCCGCCTTCACCGGCGGTTGCCATGCAGGTAACGGGCGCGTTGAGACCGTCCGCCAGATATTGCTGGGCGACCTTCGGCGTTTTGAAGAGTCCGCCGTGTCCAGTAACGCTCTTAAGCTTGAGACCTTCCTTCGCGACCAGATTAAGGCCGATAATCATCGTAGTGAATGCGGAATAGATGTTGGCTCTTACGAAGTTAGCAGTCGAGAATACCGCATTCGGGAGCCGCACCACTAAGGGACGTCCCTCATCCATGTGGACGATCGGTTCACCCGACAAATACGGAACCGTCACCACACCACCGCAGTCCTTATCGCCGCGAAGCGATTCAGTAAAGAGCTTATCGTAGTCTCCGCCCAAGAGCTTCACCCAGCAATTAAGGTCGCTCGTGCAGGTGTTAGCATGACTCATCGCCGCCTGCGCCCCCGAAGGCGAATTGACGATGTCAATTTCGGTATAAAGCTTTTTAAGCGGCTTCGGGAGAATCACCGTACCGAAGATGGAAGTTCCCGCCGAGACATTCATCTGTCCCGGACCCACCGCATTGGTGGCAATCATGCCGGTCTGCACATCGCCCTCGGGCGGCGCGAATACCGCACCCGCTTCAAGCTCGCCGGTTGGGTCCAAAAGCTTCGCTCCCGCCGCCGTAAGATAGCCACCAACCGCACCCGCCGGCAATGCCTTCGGGAGGATGGACTTTAGCTTCCACGGATATTTCTTGGCGGCGATGAGGGAATCGAACTTCTTCACCATCTTCGCATCGTAATCCTTCGCGATCGCATCAATCGGGAACATTCCGCTCGCCTCGCCGAAGCCCATCGTCTTCTCGCCGGTCAAAAGGAAATGGATGTAGCCTGCGAGCGTGGTGAGGAAAGCGATATTCTTAACTTCCTTACCATTATCGAGAATGCGCTGATAAAGATGGGCAATCGACCAGCGTTGCGGAATCGCAAAACCAAAGCTCTTCGTAAGCTTCGCCGCCGCTGGAGCGGTAATCGTGCAACGCCAAGTGCGGAATTCCGCAAGCTGCTTGCCGTTCTTATCAAACGGCAGATAACCGTGCATCATTCCCGAGATGCCGACGGCATCCAGTTTTTTAAGCGGCTTTTTCGTCGCCTTAAGATAATTCGTCTTAAGCTCGGCATAGGCACTTTGCATGCCTTTGACCGCATCGCTCATCCGATACGACCATACGCCGCCGGGCAAAAGCCGATTCTCCCAAGCAAAACCGCCTTGCGCGATTACCTTCGCTTTTTCATCCATCAACACCGCTTTGATGCGGGTCGAGCCAAATTCAATACCAAGTATATTTTTCATATAATGCGTATATTACACCTTTTCGGCGAAAAGTGCAATTGTAAACATTTAAAGGTGAGTTGTAATTATTTACAGTGGTACCAGTCGGGACTGTAAGGACGACCATCCCAAAGTTTGCACTGAATCCAATCAGTGGAAGGAGTGGTCCAGAATTTATCGTTCGCCGGCAGGCCGAGCGGCAGGAACACCTCGCAGCAGAGATACGGCGAACCGCGGGTGGAATAACCCTCGCAGCCCATGCGCTGATTGCCGCCGAAGCCGAGATAGAGCCAACCTTCCTCATCAAAGATCTCATCGGTTACGCTCTTTTTCAGCACCGCCGTAAGCGCACCTTTCACTTCGGAATAATCATACCTAAGTTTATCCCCGAGCCACACGCTCATCGCCAACGCCTGGAAGCCGCCGAAGCGATACGTGGAGGACCGCCCCACCTGCGGATACGAACCATCCGGCATGATGAGCCGCTGCAGGAAGTTCGCGTACAATACGAACCGCGGAACTTCCAGCTTGTAATACTCCTCGGCCTGGGGGAAATGCTCGGGGAATTTGCGTTCGCGGTCCAGCAGATCGCGGAGCATCGGATGAATTACGAAGCTGTTATAGAAGTCCGGTGCAAATTCGGGACCATCCCCGTAAACACCACCGCCCAAGTACCACTCCTTCATGAAGCGATTGACCGCCTTATCGATACGCTTAAAGTTGACCAGCTTCTTCTGCGCTTCCGTACCGTTCTCCAATACGAAGAAATGTTGCAGTGCACCGAACAAAAGCCAATTCGATTCTTTCGGATTCCACGTAGATGCAATCATCTCCCGACAGACCGCTTCTTTAAGTTCCGGCGAGAGCGGTTCCCACAACACTTTCGGGGCGCGCCAGAACGCCTGCGCCATGTAGGCATCTTCCACCAAACTCTGAGCCTCGTGTCCCCACTTAAGATAGCCCGGGTCGCCCGGGGTTACCGAACGCTCAATGCCCTTTAGCGCCCACTCGATGTACTGCGCGCGAAGCTTGCCTTCGGGGGTATCGTCCGGACCTAATTCCAACCACGGCGCAATGCCCGAAAGCGTCCGCGCGAAGGCCTCAAAGGGAGCGGACTGCGGATTCTGCTTTTTCGGATTCTCCGGAGAGCGAAGCGGCAGTTTTTGGCGCAGTATACCTTCAGCCTGCGCCTGCATTACCGGACGTGCAATGCGGTCCAGCGTAGCCACCCAGAATTCCCGATCGGTCTCAGCGAGAACCGAGCTCGCCAGCGCAAGCGTTGTAACCAGCAACAGTTTTTTCATGTTATTTCCCCTTGATTATTTATTGATTTTAGAAAGCACTTCACAGCCATCGGCGGTGATGAGAATAAGATCTTCAATCCGCACCCCGAGATTATCCTCGAGATATATCCCCGGCTCAATCGTGACTGACATTCCGGCTTTTAAGACTGTATCGTCCTTAACCGAAGCGGACGGCGCTTCGTGGATTTCATACCCGACGCCATGTCCGAGGGAATGTCCAAACGCCTTACCAAAGCCGCCTTTTTTAATTACATCCCGCGCGACTTTGTCGAGCTGTTTACCAGTAATCCCCGGCTTCGCCGCCTTGATCGCTTCGAGATTGGCTTTGAGGACGAGATCATAGACCTTTTTATACAATGGACGCGGCTTCTTGGGCACGATGTTCCGGGTAAGGTCGCTGCACACGCCATTAAGCTTAACTCCCATATCCACCAGAATCGGTTCGCGTCCATCCCATTTCGTCGAGTCCGGCTCATGATGACATTCCGCCGCGTTTTTGCCGATGCAGACGATCGTCTCAAAAGCCTCCCCTTCACCGCGCTCAATCATCATCATCTTGATAATCCGCGCCATATCGAGTTCGCTCATGCCCGCCTTAAACTGCTTCGACGCCGTCTCGAAGATTTCACAGGCGAGCGCTTCCGCGGCGCGTAGCTTTTCAATCTCCTCCGGCGTTTTCACCATCCGAATCGCCTGCAGATCTTTGGTGATATCCACAAACGTCGCCTTGCGCGCTTCTTTCTGCCACTTCAAAAACCGCGAATGGGGAATGGCGCCTTCATAACCGATGCGCTTGCCTTTTACCTTGAAGCGCTTGATGTCAATCACCTTCAGCTTCGGGGCGATGCGATGCGCCGCGGGAATGTAACGGAAGTCCGTATAGAGAGCTTCAGCGGTAAGAATGGCGTTATCACTCTTAATTCCGGTAATCGCGAGCACATTGGCTTCGCCGGTTACCATTACGAGGTCGAGTTTGCGCTTTTTAGCGATCTTTTTCAGTTCGTCGATTCTCATTTCATAATTACGGTCGTGGGCATGACCGCCTTTTCTTTTACGTTAAGTTTATCCGTACCAAAAACGCTTTCGGTTACTTCCACCGTGTCATGCTGGGAAGATGCCCCCACCCGCACGGAATTTTGCATCTGCAGGGACTTCTGGATGTAGAATACGAAGGCGATGAGCATACTTACCACCAATACGATCAGGAACATCCCGATCGCGAGCTCAATCATCGCCTGTCCCTTGCGCTCAGTGACCATGCATCGTCCCCCCGCTAATTGTCCCCGAACCTTGCGGACGTACACATTCATTGGAGTGATACTTAAGCCACCGCGAACCTTCCCGACGGAACGTCGGTTTTTCCCAAGTGACTAACTGCTGACAGTACCAACAGGACTTAAGCCGATCCGGTCCATTCAAAAGATAAAGCGGCAGATGGTCGCAGATATGCTCCATCCAAATCGGATCGGACGTCGATAGGTCGCGTCCCCCCACCGAATCGAGCGGAACCAATTTCGCATCCGTGAATGCCGGGGTGACGAAGCCTTTAAGCGCCGAGACGATATCGAGCTCACCCGTCTCATTCATTACCGTACCGAACGGTTTCGCCGCGCCCGCCCAATCATTTACTCGCGTAATCGCCGCGCAACCTTTTACATCGTATTCCGGCTTCACCTTGCCCATCACCGGGAACTTCCACTCGCCATCCGGATCGATCTCGCTCCAATACTGCTGCCACGCTCCGGTTTGATCGTAAAAGAACCAGAGCTGACTGGGATCGCGGATGAGTTCGGACTTCTCCAACCGCTCCAATTGCGCCGCGTTTTCATCCTTCAAGAGCTGAACGATAAGATTCGTCCCCAATAACTGAATCGCGCTCCCCTGCCGCAGATTGAGATGCAGGGAATACACCTCGCTGTTGATACACTTGCGTCCCCGGCTTTCCAGATCGGAGAACGGCAATGGACCCCAATCCTTATACGTCGAATAGCTATCAAGCAAGCCAGCGGCATTGAAATGGAACCAGCACCAGCTTTTGCCGTCGACTGCGAAGTAAAAGGACGGCGTAAGCAATAAATGTCCAGTCAGCGCATCCATAAAATCCATATTATCCGGTCCCGCCCAAAGTCCATTAGAAATTTCCGTCTCCAAACGCGCGGCGTATTCCTCCCAAGCGCCTTCCCATGGCTCCGGATAGGCTTCGGGATATTCCATATATTTAGTACGGATGTCAATTACATGATCTTTGAGGATGTCGAGCATGTCCTCATTCGGCTCCGCATAATTATTCTGCGCTGCGGAATTACCGAGCGAGATACCTCTTAAAGGCTCCAAAAAGCAAAGCCGCGCCTGCTCCTGAACGATCTCATTACAACGATTGGTATTATCCTCCAGCGCCGCGGTGAGATGTTCAAGATTGAGCGAACCGATCCGGTTTAAAAGTTCCCCTTGATACTGCGCCACCGTCAGCGCCGCCGAATCTCCGGCGTTCATCGCGTGGTTCTTGGTGCGTACCGCGAGAAAGATGAATACATCCATCAGCGCAAACAAGGTAATCGCGACTAAAATCGCGACTAAATAAAGCGCTACTTGTCCACGGCGAGCTTTCATCGTCCCTCATTATCCATATAAAAATCGGCATTGCGTTCAATACCGGCTTTACCACTTACCGTGAACCAATCGGTCTCAAGCTCCGCCTTTGAGGAAGTGCCGTCCCCGATATCGAGCTTAAGCTTATCCCAATATTCATATTCCAAAACTCCCCGCGCAATCGGCAGCGTCGGCGCCGCCATGTAGATGGGGATGCGCGAGAGCGCCTCGCTATCGCCGATTTCGTTCTCGCCCATGGGCCAGAGCCGTTTACCGGCGACCGAGATTACCGCGATTCGCGCGTCCTTCACGCACATACAGCGGTTAAGCCCGACCGCTCGGGCACGCGCGACTCGCATCGCCGCATGCTCGAGCAGGATCTTCCCCATCAAGAGGTGCGCAAGGTGGAACAGCACCAGGAAGACCGAAGTGATGATCACGATCGCAAGTAGCGACTCGACCATCGCCTGGCCTTTACGGCACAATTCGCTTACTCTCCGAGCTCTTTGATCGTATCTTCGCTGATCGCATCCGCCGCGCTCTTCGCCTTCGAGCCTTCTTCGCTCGACAGCGCTTCAGTCGCACCGGCCGTCTTCTTACCGATCGCCCGCGCGAGATAGGTAAATACCGCAATCAACGATACCGCAATCAAACAAACGATGATGATGTATTCGACCATCGTCTGAGCTTTTCTTAGTTTCTTCATCATGATAGATTACTCCTTGATATGCGTATTATACCAAAAAAAAACGGGCTTGTGTTAAACAAACCCGTCTTTTTTATCATTAAAGCGCTTAGCTGTTAGTCCGCCATCGGACGAACCTTGCCTTCTTTCACGCGCTTTTCGATTACTTCCGTCGCGATATTCTTCGGTACCGCTTCGTACTGCTTGAAGATCATCGTGAACGAGCCACGGCCCTGGGTGACCGTACGGATTGCGTTCGAATAACCGAACATCTCCCCGAGCGGGACGGTCGCCTTGATGAGCTTAACGCCCGCACGATCGTCCATACCCTCGACGCGTCCGCGCCGCTGGTTGATGGAGCCGTTCGCGGCGCCCATGTACTGCTCCGGAACGACGACTTCGACATCCATCATCGGTTCCAAAAGCTGCGGTTTCGCCTTCATGAACGCCTGCTTGAAGCACTGCATCGCGCAGGTAATGAACGCGAATTCGTTCGAGTCCACTTCGTGGTACGAACCGAAATACACCGTCGCCTTGACGTCCACCACCGGGAAGCCACCCAAGGGGCCCGATTCGAGCGCCTTCTTGACGCCCTTCTCGACCGCCGGGATGTATTCCGTCGGGATGACACCGCCCTTAACCTCGTTGACGAACTCGAAGCCCTTGCCGGGTTCCTGAGGCGCCAACTTGAGGCAGACGTGCGCGTACTGACCGCGACCACCGGACTGCTTGACGTGCTTGTACTCGTTGTCGACCGGAACCGTAATCGTTTCACGATACGCCACCTGCGGCGCGCCCACGTCGCAATCGACGTTGAACTCGCGTTTCAGACGGTCCACAATAACTTCGAGGTAAAGCTCGCCCATACCGGCGATGATCGTTTCGCTCGTTTCCTGATCGAAGGTCACGACGAAGGTCGGGTCTTCCATCGCGAGCGCATGCAGCGCTACGCCGAGCTTTTCGTTGTCCCCGCGCGATTTCGGCTTCACCGCGACCGAGATAACCGGCGCCGGGAAGTCAATCGACTCGAGGGTGATCGGATGCTCGGGATCGCAAAGGGTATCGCCCGTGCGCGTCTCGGTAAGGCCTACGCAGGCGACGATATCGCCGGCGTGCGCTTCTTCGAGCGGCTCCTGCTTCGACGCATGCATACGGAAGAGACGCGAAATGCGCTGTTCCTTGTCGATCGTCGAGTCGAGCATTTCCGCACCAAGCTTCATCGTGCCCGAATAGACACGAACGAACGTAATCTTACCGCCGGACTTCGGATCGTTCATAATCTTGAACGCGAGGCCGCAGAACGGTTCGGTATCGGAAACTTCACGCTTCTGGTTCGGATCGTCGGCCGAAACCGCCGCACCCGTATCGAGCGGAGAAGGCAGATAATCGCAGACCGCATCGAGGAGCGGCTGAATGCCCTTATCCTTGAACGCCGTACCGCAGAACGCCGGCGTGATCGTACGCGCGAGGCAGCCCTTGCGGATCGCCTTCTTGATTTCGTCGTTCGAGAGCTCTTCGCCCGCGAAAAACTTCTCCATCAGCGCATCATCCTGCTCCGCCGCCGATTCCACCATCTTCTGGCGGTATTCCTTGGCCTTCTCGACGAGTTCTTCGGGGATATCCTTCTCGATAACCGTCTTGCCGAGCGACTTCATATCGAAGTAGAGCGCTTTCATCTTGACGAGGTCGACAACGCCGTCGAACGTTTCCGCCGCGCCGATCGGAATTACCATCGGAACGGGGTTCGCGCCGAGCTGATTCTTCATCTGCTCCATGACGTTGTAGAAGTTCGCGCCGACGCGGTCCATCTTGTTGACGAACGCGATCTTCGGCACTTTATACTTCTCGGACTGACGCCACACCTGCTCGGACTGCGGCTGCACGCCGCCGACCGCGCAATAAAGCGCCACCGCACCGTCGAGAACGCGCAAGGAGCGCTCCACTTCGGCGGTGAAGTCCACGTGTCCTGGGGTATCGATCAGCGAGAGACGATAGTCACCCCACTGAACGCAGGTCGCCGCGGACTGAATGGTAATGCCGCGTTCCTGTTCCTGAACCATGAAGTCCATCGTCGCCGCGCCATCATGCACTTCGCCGATCTTGTAGTTCTTACCGGAGTAGAAAAGAATTCGCTCCGAAGTAGTGGTCTTGCCGCCGTCGATGTGGGCCATGATGCCGAAATTTCGCACATGATCGAGCGGTATATCACGCTTTGCCATGACTTAATCTCTCCTTCTATTAGGCCTCGGCGGTAGCCGCTTCGTCCACGATGATGATCTTGACCGAAACGGTCACGCCATGACCGAGATTGATCACCGGCTTGAATTCGCCGACTTCCTTCAAGGTGTCGTCGAGTTCCAGCTGACCACGCTCGAGCTTCACGCCGCGATTCGCTTCGATAGCCGCGAGGATGTCCGTCGAGCCGACCGAACCGTAAAGGTGGGTGCCGTCCTTAGTATGGGCGGAAACCGTGATTTCGAGCTTCTCCAGCTTCTTGGCGAGTTCGAGCGCGGCCTTCTTCTCCTCGGCGGCGCGAGCGGCACGCTCGGCCTCGAGCTTTTTCAGGCGACGCTTCGCCGCTTCGGTAGCGACCGCAGCGAGACCCTTCGGGAAGAGGCAGTTACGGGCATAACCGGGGGCGACCTTGACGATCTCGCCGGCCTTGCCGAGCTTCTTCACGTTATCCATGAGCATAACTTCGATAGTCATAATTACGCTCCTTTCTTAGGCCATGAGCCCCATGTTACGGGCACGCTTCACGCCCTGACGGATCTGACGCTGCTGAGCGCTGGAGATACCGGTGATGCGGGCGGGGAGGATCTTGCCGTAATCGGTGATGTAGTACTTGAGCGTCTCGATGTCGTTGACGTCGATCTGGTCCTTCGGGCCCAGCGGGGGACGCTTACGGGCGGCGAATTCCTCACCGGCCGAACTGTTGGATTTCTTGAATGCCATGATTTTTAAGTCCTTTTAAGTGATTGATTAAAACGGAATGTCGTTTTCTTCGCTCTCGGCGAACGTCACCGGCGATTGTTCCTGCGGTCTAGGACCCCCGGCAAGCCGGTCGCCCTTGGGCAGAAACTTGATCGTCGACGCGCGCACTTTGAGCTTCTGATGCTTAACGCCGTCCTTTTCCCAGCTATCCATCTGCAGCCGCCCTTCGACGAGAATGGAACTCCCCTTCGAAAGATACTGCCCGCAGAGCTCAGCGAGCTTGTCCCAGGCGTCCACATCAATGAACACCGGGAAATCCTGCTGAATCCCGTTGCGATCCCGACGCCGCTCGTTTACGGCGATGCCGAGCCGAGCTACTTTCATACCAGTAGCTCCGGTCATGCGGACATCCGGGTCGCGCGTCAGGTTGCCCATCAGAATAACTCTATTGAAAGACGCCATTTGGCACCTCGCTTTCTTTAGGCCTCTTCGGTCTTCGCCGCCAGCGCCGCCGCTACGGCAGCTTCCTTCTTAGCGGCCTTCTCGGCACGAGCAGCGCGCTCGGAGGCGATCTTCGCCTCACGACGCTCGTCCACCGCGAGGAACTGCACGCGGAACACCTCTTCGACGAGATGGTACCGGTTGGTGAGTTCTTCGAGCTTGGCGGGATCGAGTTCGAAGCGGACTTTCACGTACACGCCGTTGTCGCGCTTCTTCATGGGACGCGCAAACGCACGACGGCCGAGGGAGTCCTGACCGATCACATTGCCACCGAGGCGCGTCACTTCCTGAAGCGCCTTGTCGAGATTCGCCTGCAGCGCATCGTCCTTCGACACACCGACGAAAATATAAAGAGCATCGTACTTTTTCATTACTTCTTCTCCTCCTTCTTGGCATCACCGGCGGAAGCTTCTTCTTCCTTGCCCTTCTTGATGACTTCCGGCGCCTTCGCCGCTTCAGCCGTAGCCGCAGCCGCATTCGCCGGCAAATCGTCCGGAGCCTTGACTACCGCGAGCGCCAACTCGCCGCGCGTCACGACCGTGTACTTATCGCCGAGCTTGAGATCACGAACGAAAAGCGTCTGATCGAGATCGAGCGCCGAAACGTCGACGTCGAACTTCTCGGGAATGTCGGCCGGGAGCACGTCAATATCAATCGTACGAAGCGTCTGTTCAAGAACGCCACCGCCGATCTTCACGCCCTTCGCCTCGCCCACGAGGTAAAGCGGCACCGTGATCCGCACCTTCTGACTCAGCGAGACTTCGCTGAAATCCACGTGAATGGGAGTACCCTTAAGTACGTCGTTCTGCATTTCACGCAGCAACGCCGGCACTTCGGTACCGTTCATATCGAGCGTGACGAGAACCTGCTTGCCAGTCCTGCCGCGCATCGCCATCATGAATGCGTGCTCCGGAAGCTTGATGAGCTCCGTGCCGCCCTTGTTCATCTTCATCACCGAGCCGGGAATCATCCCCGTGCGGCGAAGTCTGCGAACCGCCCCAGTACCCTGTTCGATACGGGCTTCCGCCTTGATCTTAATCTGATCCATCTTTGCCTTTATTGGTAATTTTCCGCAATACTCTCACGACACCGTGTCGTTACACTCTTACGGCCAAAACGCGCGTAGTATATCAAAAAACGCGTGTTTTTGTCAAGGGCATCTCTACTTTCTTAAGTGCACTAAGCCTCTGGCCAGAGGTCGTGGGCCATTTCGCGCAGCTTATACTTCTGAATCTTCTGCGAGGCCGTCATCGGAAACTCCTCGAGAAAGTGCACATATTTCGGAATTTTGAACCACGAAATCTTATCCCGACAATAATCCCCCACCTGCGCCTCGGTAATCGTCGAGCCTTCCGCTTTGATAATGAACGCCGCCGGCTGCTCGCCGTACTTCTTTGAGGGACACCCCACCACCGCTACATCCTTCACCCCCGGCATCGTCCCCAGAAAATCCTCCACCTCTTTCGGGCTGATATTCTCGCCTCCGCGGATGATTAGATCCTTGAGCCGTCCCGTAATATAGAAATATCCATCTGCGTCCATCTTGCCGATATCGCCGGAATGCAGCCACCCGTTCTTGTCGATGCACTTCGCAGTCTGCTCGGGCATATTGTAATAGCCCTTCATCGTATTGAAACCTCGGCAGCAAATCTCCCCGTCCGTCCCCAGCGGCGCGAGCATCCCCGTTTCCGCGTCGATAATCGCGACCTCCACCCCCGGCAACGCCTGACCGATCGTCGTACACTTGCGCTCGATGGAAGGCTCGAAATAACGGGTCATCGTCATCACCGGACCCGCCTCCGTAAGTCCATAAGGATTGCATATCTCCTTCATGAACATCTTGTCCTGCGCCTGCTGCATGCGGTGTACGGGACACGCCGAGCCAGACATAATCCCCGTCCTGAGCGAACTGAAATTGAAACTGCGGAACTTCGGATGATCGAGCATCGCGATGTACATCGTCGGTACGCCATAGGTCGCCGTGCACTTCTCGCGTTCGATGGACGCCATCACCTGCACAGGATCGAACTTCTCCAAAAACACCATCGTCGCGCCGTGATTCACACAGCTCATCACCCCGAGCACGCACCCAAAGCAATGGAAAAGCGGTACCGGAATGCAAACGCGGTCTTTGGACGAAAGATTCTGACACGCCCCGATCCAAAAGCCGTCGTTCGCGATATTGCGGTGAGTAAGCTGAACCCCCTTCGGGAAACCCGTCGTGCCCGACGTATACTGCATGTTGACAACGTCATTTACATCCACTTCCGCCTGCCGCGCAAAATATTCATCGTCCGTTACTTCACACGCGAGGGACTTGATCTCGTTGATGGAATACATCCCGCGATGCTTCCTCGGTCCGAGATAGAACATCCGCTTCAAATGCGGATACCGCGCGCTCTTCAATTCCCCTCTCGGGCACTCCTTCAGCTCCGGAATGAGCGAGTTGATGACTTCGATATAATCGCAATCCCGATAGCCATCGATCACGAACAAGTTCTCGGCGTCGGACTGCTTCAAGGCGAAATCAATCTCCGCCGATTTGTAATTGATGTTGAGCGGCAACAAGCACGCCCCGATCTTGGCGGTTGCGAACATCAACACCACCCAATGCGGAACATTCGTGCTCCACAGCGCTACCTTCTCTCCCCGCTTCACCCCGAGCGCCATCAGGCCCTTCGCCACATAGTCCACCTCTTCGGAAAACTCATACCACGTAAGCCGGTAATCACGATCGGCATAAACTACGGCGTCATTCTCTCCGCACCTCGCGACCGTCTGATCCAGAAGCTGCCCGAGCGTATATTCACGGGTGATAGGCAGATTATGCCAAGTGGTTCCCGTCGAGACGGACTGCGTAAACGGCGCTTTGGACGGCGCGCTGCCGTAAGGATCAGTTAACTTAAAGCTCATAAGATAGTCGACCACAGTCTGGTGGTTGCGTTGGTGGTATTGCCGCCGGTTTTGAGGAAGAACCGCCCGTTCGGCAGCTTACCGGCGTCAATCGCATTTGAAGGCGTGCCATCGGCCGTGAACTGCGCTCTGGTAGCGATCGTCCACTCCGCATCGTCCTTCCCCTTGGTGCGGATATCAAAAAACTCCGCCCGCCGCGACAGGGTAGCGCTATAATAATTGCGCCAGAAATCTTCCACGAACGAATAAATGCCTTCGATGCCTTTGAAATTGGTGTGACCCTTCAAAGTCGAGATCGTCGCCAATTTGCGCCACTCGCCGTCGTTTACCTTGATGGAACAGGTGTATGCCATACGCGTATCCCCGTCCGGAGCGGAATCAATACGGCAAGTAACCTTGTCCCCAACCTTCCAACCGATTTCGGTCATCGTCCGCGCCCCCGTGCCTTCTCCGCCGAAGCGCGCCACATTCACCCCCTGATCGGCGAACAGCACTTTCGCGCGCTGGGCTTCCGCCACTTGATCGGGACGAATATTGAAGTCGAACGGATCCCCCGGATCCCACACCGAAAAGATGAAGATCTTGCCCCTATCTCCGAGATCCTGAATGCCGCTATATCCACAGCCCCAGCCGATGATCATGAAATACGAATTCGTCTGACTTTCGGTTACCACTACCGAGCCCATCGCGCTCGCTACCGTTTCCGCACACGGTCCATACGCAAGATGGATGCTGCGCGCCTGACGCTTCGCGAGCTCCTCAGGAGCGATCGCCAGACACATTCCCGCCGCGATTATACCGACTAAGCTCAATAACGTTTTTTTCATAACAGTATGTTGATCATTTCCGTGATCAGCCGTCCGGACCGGTAGAACGACTCTACCGAAAGCTTATCCATCGTATCCTCGGCGGTATGCCAATAACGATTGCCCGGTCCATAATTGAAATCGATGAGATCCACCGCCTTGATGCCTGCCTCGATGAATGGAACATGGTCATCCTTCACGCTTTCGCTGCCTAACGATACCAGCCCTTCCTCGCCAATCCTTTTCGCGGCGATTTTAGTAATCTTCGCCAACACCGGATTTGAGTTCGAGGGTATCGTGATATGCAAATCGGCGTCTCCCAACATATCGACGACGATCACCGCCTGAATCGCACGCTCCTTCTGGCGCAGATACTCCACCGCCTGCCGCGCTCCCTGCAGGCCGTCCCCTTCGCTATAATTCCCCTTAAGACATTCCTCACCGTCGGTCCACACCAACATGAGATTGCCGTGACGTTCCCGCCATTCATCCACCGCCTCCGCGAGCGCCATCAAGAGCGCCGTGGTCGAAGCGCCGTCATTCGCGCCGGGACATCCCGAACCCGCTTTGGTATCAAAATGCGAAACCACCACTACCCAACGGCTGGTC
>R14__coassemble_965_pt1 | contig 16325 bp, 16 predicted proteins | sample R14__metabat2_high_PE_051 | metagenome-assembled genome bin R14 | reverse complement strand
GAGGTGGAAGTCGTCCCCTATGTAATGTACGAAGGCGCGGCGATTTCCTCCACGCGCATTAGGGAAGCGCTCAAAGCTGGTAAGATCGAAGCGGCGGAAGCGATGTTGGGACGCAAAGTCACGGTTCGCGGGATTGAGGTAAGCGGTAAAGGCGAGGGACGTAAACTCGGCTTTCCAACGATCAATCTAAAGTTGGGAGTTTACGCGGCGGAAGTGAATGGTGAGCGGGCGGTCGTGAATTATGGCTATGCGCCGACCTTCGGGGAACGCGGTTGGACGGAACCGACGATGGAAGTTCATTTGCTTAAGTATCTTCGGGAAGAGCGACGTTTTGATTCTCCGGAAGCGCTGAAGAAGCAGATCACTGCTGATTGTGAAAGGGCGAGATTATGATTGGGGTTATGCTGGCTTGGGTGGTATCATCCGTAATTACCATCGGTACCAACGGCGATATCAATTCCGCAATTGAACGCGTGGCTAAGGCGAACGGCGGCAAGGTGGTGGTGACGAAAGGTGTCCACGAGCAGAAGGGGCCCATTCGTTTTAAGAGTGGAGTGGAACTTAATTTTGAAGACGGCGCGGAAATCGTCTTCAGTGATAAGCCGGAGGATTATCTACCGGCGGTTCATACCACTTGGGAGGGAGTGGAGTGCTATAATTATTCCCCGCTCGTTTATGCGTATGGTTGCACCAATATCGCGATCACCGGCTCGGGTACGTTTCGTCCCAAAATGGACGGCTGGCGCAAATGGTTCGCGCGGCCTAAGGAGCATATGGACTTTACCGCTGAACTTTATCGTTGGTGCAGTGAATTGACGCCGATGGAAGCGCGTCAAGCGACGGCAATACCCGGCTCGAATGCGAGGCCGCAGCTTATCCAGATCAATCGTTGTAAGAATGTTACGCTGCGTGATTTTCGCATCCGCGAGTCGCCGTTTTGGACGATTCACTTGTATCTCTCCGATGATATCGAGGTCGCGGGATTGGATGTGTATGCACATGGACATAACAACGACGGGGTGGATGTGGATATGTGCCGTCGGGTGAAGATTCATGATTGCACTTTCAATCAAGGGGATGATGCGATTGTCATAAAGGCTGGACGTAATCAGGATGCTTGGCGCTTGAATCGTCCCACCGAAGATGTGGAAGTGTGGAACTGTACGGTTATCGATGGACATGTCCTCTTGGGAGTAGGGAGTGAACTTTCCGGGGGAGTTAAAAATGTCTATATGCACGACTGCACGATGAAGGGCAATGTGTACAATGTCTTCTATGTAAAGACCAATGAGCGCAGGGGAGGAGTCGTGGAAAACATCCGTATGCGAAATTGTCGTGTAGCTGGCGGCGCGAAGACAAAGAGCGTGGTCGGGGTGGAGACGGATGTACTCTATCAGTGGGCGCGGTTTAAGACTTATGAGGTGCGGCCGACGATCATTCGCAATCTGACGGTGGAAGATGTCCATTGTGACGAAGCGAAGCACCTATTGTATTTGAAGGGTGACAAGCGCGCGCCGATTGAGAATGTGACGCTTAAAAACGTCACTTGCGGACATATCACCGGTGAGCCAATCGTAGTAGAAAACGCAACCTGGGTTAACAAAACGGGCGATTTTTGATATAATACGTTCTTAATATGGAAGAAGGAGTAGGTATTGTCGAGAGGAAGTCTCTCAAATTGAAGTTGCCGGAGGGCGGCTTCAAGTTGTCCTATGGTGGCATTTTAAAGGAAATTACCGTCGCCTACGAGGAATGTGGTGCGCCGATTCGTGAGGATAATGTAATTTATATCTGCCATGCGCTTACCGGCGATGCCCATGTCGCGGGGCGGTACGAAGGTGAGACCAAGCCGACGGGCTGGTGGGATGGTATGATCGGTCCCGGCAGGGCGCTGGATACTAATTTCTACCATGTAATCTGTGCGAATGTATTGGGCGGATGTCAGGGGACGACAGGACCGATGTCCATCAATCCCGATACGGGGAAGCCCTACGGCTCGAGTTTTCCGCAATACACTTTCGACGATGCGGTGGAGGTTTTCCGTCTACTCTTAAAGCAACTCGGCGTCACTCATCTTGCGGCGCTTTTCGGCGGTAGTTACGGTGGATTGCAAGTCGTAAATTGGATGACGCGTTATCCGGATGAAATCGATAAAGTTGGTCTGATCGCTACGAGCGCGCATCTCAATACCCAGGCGATTGCGTTCAGTGTGATGAGTCGGAACTCGATTACGGATGACCCAAACTGGAAGGGCGGCGATTATTACGAAGGCGCCGAAGGTAAGTGCGGGGAGGGTCCGAAAGCGGGACTTGCCGCAGCTCGGCAACTCGCGCATATTACATATTTGAGCCGTGAGCTTCTGCAGTCGAAGTTCCGCCGTGACCTCCAGCAGAATTTCGTGGAAGCGCCGGCGGCGGAAAAGGCTGAGCGTGATCGACTCTTTAAGACATATTTCCAGATTGAGAGCTATCTCGATTATCAGGCGGCGAAATTCATTCGTCGGTTCGATGCGAACAGCTACCTGCACATCACCCGCTCGATGGATCTTTCCGATCCTTGTGATCGGTTCGGTACTTTGGAAAATGCTTTCGCGCGGGTAAAGTCGAAAGTGTTGGTAGTAAGCTACGAGAACGACATACTCTTCCCCGCGTGGCAGTCGAAAGATATTACGGAAGCATTGATGAAGAACAACAAGGAGGTTTCCTATTGTCATTTGGAATCGGGCACAGGACATGACTCCTTCCTTACGGATATCGTTCATCTATCGAAGATCGTGGGCGGTTTTATGCGTCCCCGAGAGCTCAAGGTAATGAAGTGGCAGGAGCGGCTCTATGCGAAAATCGTGAAGATGATCGACCGCAATGCCCATGTAATCGATATCGGCTGCGGAGATGGTACGCTTCTGGATGTATTGCGCGCGAAGAAGAACGTGAAGGGCGATGGTGTGGAAATTGATGTCGAGCGGTACGAAGAGGCAATCGCCGGTGGACATGACATGTTCTGGGAAGATGTTGACAACGGTCTTAGTGTAATCCCCGACCGTCATTACGATGTGGCGATTGTGTCCGATACCTTGCAGGAGGTGAAGAATCCACGGGGGCTCCTCCACGAGGCCTTGCGTATTGCCGATGAAGCGATCGTGACGTTCCCGAATTTCGCCGCGTATCGTATTCGCCTTACATTGGCGTTCACGGGACGTCTCCCCGTCTCCAAGCAGTTGCCGTTCGAGTGGTACGATACGCCGAATATTCATTGTATTACGCTTAAGGACTTCAGGACGCTCTGCGACAAGGAAGGCATCGAAATTCTCGAAGTCAAGGCGAAAAGCCGTCATTTGCTCGGTAAAATCTTTATGTTGCTCGGACTAAAGAATCTCGGCGCCTCGCAGATTATTGCGCGGATTGCGAAGAAGCGGGAGGGGACGAAATGACGCTACCTGAACGCATTGAACGCTTAGTACAGCGGGCGCTATCGCTCCTGCATCCATGCGTGTATGGGGAGCTCGGCTCCAAAGATACGACCGGCGATATTGCGAGTGAACTCGAAAAAGAAGTGGCGCTTTTAAGACCGGATGTCGATGCCCAAGCGTTGGTGGAAAAGTTTTTATCGTCCATCCCCGAAGTCAAACGTCTGGTGGAAAGTGATGTGCAGGCGGCATACGAGGGTGATCCGGCGGCGATGAGTACGATGGAAGTGGTAATGAGCTATCCGGGCGTTTATGCGGTAACCGTGCATCGGCTCGCGCATGAACTTTATCGGCTTAAAGTGCCGATTATCCCGCGGGTGATGAGTGAGCTCGCTCATTCCAAAACGGGTATCGATATTCATCCCGGCGCGACGATCGGCGAAAGGTTCTTTATCGACCATGGTACCGGAGTCGTAATCGGCGAGACATGTGTAATCGGACGGAATGTAAAGCTTTATCAAGGGGTGACATTGGGCGCGCTTTCGTTTGATAAAGATCCGGTTACCGGTGCGCTGGTGAAAGGTGTGAAGCGTCATCCAAACGTAGAGGATAATGTCGTTATCTATGCCGGCGCTACGATTCTCGGCGGCGAAACGGTAATCGGTCATGATAGTGAAATCGGCGGCAACGTGTGGATTAAGTCGTCCGTTCCCCCGAATTCCCGAGTTTATAATCAACCACCAGCACCAGTCATAAAAACGAGGAGGTAAAATGGACCCTAAAATCAAGTTCATGAAGGTGAAAGGCACCTGGCGCGAAGTCGCGGATGCAGCGCGAACGACTATTCGGCAGGATGAAGGTACCAAGGAGCCGTCCTCCCGTTGGAAAAAGCGCATCCTCCTCGCTGAGCATTCGCCGATCCGGAAATTGTGCTTCAATTGGAAGTGGCTGGATCTGCCTTATTGGGTGTCGGTTCATTTCGTCCGTCATAAATACGGCATTGAGCATTTCGTTTCCACTCAGCGCACGGATAGAACGGGCGTGATACGGGATGCTAATCGTCAGGATGCGCCGGTAATGCATGAATGCTTCGCGAATGCGCAGGCGATTATGTTCATCTCGCGTCGTAGGCTTTGCGGACAGGCGAGCGCGGAGACGCGGGCTGCTTGGAAACTGGTGGTGGATGCGATTGCCGAGAAAGAACCGGAACTTGCCTCCTGCTGTGTGCCGGAGTGTGTGTACCGTGGGTTCTGTCCGGAATTTAAAGCATGCGGATTTTTCGGTTCACCGGCGTATAAAAAGGCGCTTGCGGCGTATCGGGAAGTGGAAGCAAAGTAAAAAAGTAAAAGTGAAAGGTGAAAAATCATGAAAAAGTTGTTATTCGTTTTAGCGCTCGCGCCGATGATGGTAATCGCGGCGGAAGCTAAGAAGATTGTTGCGGTTGATTTCCTCGTATTAGTGCATAATCATCCAGATTACGAGCGCAACGAAAAGTATGTGGAGTCTACCGATCGGGATATCCAGAAGAAGATTGACGCCATCAAGAAAGAAGGCGAGAAACTTCAGGAAGAAGGTCGGAAACTTGCGGATCAGTATCGCAATCCAATGCTGAATGAAAAAGCCAAAACGGAGGTCGAGAAGAAGTTGACGGATCTCCAGCAGGAACTCATTAAAATTGAGCAACGTTACCGCAGTGAAGTGCAGAAGGGACGCGAAGAACTCGGTTCCACTCGGGAGCGTCTATTGAAACTCACGACGGACGATCTTAAAACGCGCATCAAGGCGTTTGCCGAGAAGAATGGTTATGATTTGGTGGTCGATGCGAATTCCGTGCCTTATTTCAATCCCTCGGTGGATGTGACAAACGATATGCTCAAGGAAATGGGTGTGGATCCTTCGTCTGCCAAGGGTCGTGAACCGGAAGCGCCCAAGAAGGATGAAAAGAAATGAAAGCGAGCGAACTTGCCGGAATCTTGAACGGACGTCTGGAAGGGGATGACGTTGAGCTTTTCGCCTGCGGCGGTCTGGAAGAAGCGCGTAAAGGCGATTTGAGCTTTTGTAAGGACGTTAAGCACGTCGCGCTCGTGCAGGAGACGAAGGCGTCAGCGGTATTGTTGCCGCCGGATTGGGATAAGGGCGCTCCTTGTTCGATCATCCGGGTGGAAGATCCCAACCACGCCTGCATGACGGCTGCAAAATTATTTGCGCCGCCGGAACCGGTGCGTACGCCGGGCGTACATCCTACGGCGATTATCGGCGAGAATGTGAAGCTTGGCGAGAATGTGCATATCGGTGCTTACACGATCATTGAAAAGAATACGGAAATCGGTGATAACGCGGTTATCGAGGCGCAGGTCTTCGTCGGTGAGGGCTGCAAGGTCGGCGCGGGTACGCATATTTATCCGCAGGTGACATTGCGCGAAGGAACGATCGTCGGCAAAGATTGTATCTTCCACTGCGGCGTACGCTTGGGTGGGGATGGCTACGGCTTTAATAATGGACGGCATGAAGATGGCTCGGTCTACATTGAGAAGATTCCCCAGCTCGGCATCGTCGAAATCGGCGATGGGGTGGAGATCGGTTCCAATACCACGATCGACCGCGCGCGTATCGGGCGCACATATATCGGTCCGATGACCAAGATTGACAATCTCGTGCAGATCGGTCACAATGTGAAGGTAAAGGGCTATTCGGGATTGATCGCGCAGTCCGGTATCGCCGGCTCGACGGAAATCGGTTATGGCTGTCTCATCTGGGCGCAGGCGGGAATTTCTGGCCACATCAAGATCGCGGATGGCGTTCAGGTGGGTCCGCAAGCCGGTGTTCCGCAGACGCTGGACGGAACGCTTAAGTACGTGCTCGGTACGCCGGCGATGTCCATGAAAGATATGGCTGCCATTACCCTCGCGCCGAAGATGATCGCGAAACTCAAGGCGGAAGTAAAAGCGCTTAAAGCGGAGCTCGGCAAATGAAGTTCGAGGAGTCCATAAAAAGATTGGAAAGCATCGTCGCGAAAATGGAGCGCGGTGATCAGAACTTGGACGAAATGATCGCCGGTTTCGAGGAAGGCAAGAAGCTTGCCGATGACTGCGAAAAGGAATTAAAGTCCATCAAGCTCAAAATTGAAAAGGTAACTAAGGACGGTAAAATCGAGCCGTTCAATGCATAAGGGACATTATGAAGCAGATTTACGTACAGGCGCAGGCCGATCATATTGAATCACTCTTTAAAGGTTCTCCGCTTGGTGCGATCGAGGAATTAGTGTGGAATGCACTCGATGCGGACGCGAAGGAGATCAAGGTAGATCTCATCACCAATCCCCTTGGAGCGGTGGATGCGATTCGGATTACGGACGATGGTACGGGAATCGATGTCTTAAGGGCCGATCAGACCTTCGGTAATCTCGGTGGCAGCTGGAAGCGTGAAAACAAGGCGACTCCTAATGCGCATCGCCGTCTCCACGGTCGGCATGGGCGGGGACGCTTCAAAGCGTTCGCACTCGGCACGCATGTTGAATGGCGCACTACGGTCAAAGAAGGCGCGGGACTGATTTCGTATGTCTTAAGTGGGGACGCTGAAAAGCCGGGAGTATTCAATCTGGAGTCCGCTTCAACCGGACCTGGAACGGGAACCGAAGTCTTTATCACCAATGTAAAGGCGACTTGTGATTCGCTCTTGGATGCGGGTGAGACGGTGCAGAATTTAGCTTCGCGCTTTGCGCTCTACTTGAAGAGCTATCCCGATGTGCGGATTTATTTTAATGGTCTTCCCGTAACCCCGGTGATCGTCCAAAAGCACATCACCGACTATAAGCTCACGCTGGAGAATGGACAGGAAGCGAAGCTCGAGGTAATCGAGTGGAAGCGCAAGTTCGTAGGCGCAGGTAAACTCGTCTTTGCGGGTCCGGACGGATTTCAGGTGCATGAAGTCCCAGCGGGGGTGAGGTCCGGAGCGGACGTAAGTTACACCGCCTACTTAATTTCGCCGCGAATCCCGGCGCTCAATGCTGAAAATGCGCTCATAATGGATGAGCTCAATCCGGAAGTGCGGATGTATCTCGATGAAGTTAAAAAGCTCTTGAAGTCCCACTTCCTCGCGCTCGGAACGGAGAAGAGCGAATTCGAACTTCTCTGGGAGGATAAGATTGCGGCGCTCTCGAAAGATGAGCGCAAATCACTCATTGCGTTACTCAAGCGTTCCTTGAAAGCATGAATTTACTCTTGCCAAAGAGGGGCGAAATTTGATATAATACGCGGCAGTTTTCCATAAATAGGAGTTAAACAGAATATGGCTAATATCAAAGGCGGACGCGCCGCCCGTAAACGTGATCGTCAGAACGAAAAGGCCCGCACTCGTAACGCGAGCTGCAAGGCGAAGCTGCACGACACCCACAAGAAACTCTTCAAGGCTGCTGATGCCAAGAAGTCCGATGAAGCTCAGGCGAAGTTCAAGACGCTCGTTTCCAGCGCTGACAAGGCCGCGAAGAAGGGCATCATCAGCAAGAACAAGGCTAATCGTCTGAAAAGCCGCGCTCAGCTGAAGCTCAACAAGATGGCCAAGTAAGGCCGCTTATAGTATTCTCGCTTTAAGGAGGTCCGGAAATGGATAAGAAGACTCTTCGCGACGTAGAGCTCGCGGGTAAGCGCGTTGTCATGCGCGTCGATTTCAATGTGCCGATGGCGAAGGATGGCTCGGGCAAGATTACCGACGACACCCGCATCGTGGCGGCGCTTCCGTCCATCAAGTATGTGCTCGAGAAGGGCGGCTCGCTGGTACTCATGTCCCATTTGGGACGTCCCAAAGGCGGCAAGTTCGGTGAACCGACCAAGCCGGAGAACGCGGCGTTTACGCTGAAGCCGGTTGCCGAGGCGCTTTCGGAGAAGCTTGGCTTGGCGGTTAAGTTCGTGCCGGATTGCATGGCGGCGGACGATGTCGTCAAGGCGCTCAAGCCTGGCGAAGTGGCGCTCCTTGAGAATACCCGCTTCTACAAGGCTGAGGACGGTAAGGTCAAGAAGGATGACGAAAAGAAGGGAATCCATCTGACGGAAGAAGAATATCAGGCGAAGAAGTCCGAGCTTAAGAAGAATCGCGCCGAAATGGCGAAGAAGCTCGCTTCCTATGGCGATATCTATTGCAACGACGCTTTCGGTACTGCACATCGTGCGCACGCTTCGACGGCGGTCATCGCGGATTACATCCAGCCGGCGGTTTCGGGCTTCCTCCTCGAGAAGGAAATTCAGTTCCTCGGCGACGCGGTGGAGAATCCGGTGCGTCCGTTCGTGGCGATTCTCGGTGGCGCGAAGGTTTCGGACAAGCTCGCGGTGGTGAAGGCGCTTCTTAATAAGGTAGATACGCTTATCATCGGCGGTGGCATGGCTTATACCTTCAAGAAGGCGCAGGGTCTTAAGATTGGTTCCTCCCTCTGCGAAGATGAGCAGGTCGCTTACTGCGGCGAAATGCTCAAGGCGGCGGAAGCGAAGGGCATTAAGATTCTTCTCCCGATTGACAATGTAATCGCGAACAAGTTCCCCGAAACTAAGGATGCTTCCGACATCGAAATGAAGACGGTTGAAGGTGATATTCCGGATGGCTGGATGGGTCTTGATATCGGGCCGAAGAGCGTGGAGCTCTTTGCGTCGGCGGTTAAGGACGCGAAAACGGTTGTCTGGAACGGTCCGATGGGCTGCTTCGAGTTCGCTCCGCTTTCGAAGGGCACCTACGGGGTGTGTGATGCGGTCGCTTGCGTGAAGGCGAACGGCGGCGTCTCCATCATCGGCGGCGGCGATTCGGTCAGCGCGGTCAAGAAGAGCGGCAAGGCGGCGGAGATGAGTCATGTCTCCACCGGCGGCGGCGCTTCGCTCGAATTCCTCGAAGGCAAGACGCTCCCCGGCGTGGCAGCGCTTACGGCGAAGTAAGAACTTGGCGAAGGATTACGCCGATAGTTCCATCAAAACCCTCGACCCGGTAACTCACATCCGGACACGTCCCGGAATGTACGTGGGTGAGCCGGGTACGGGGGCTATGTATCACGACTGCATCTACATTTTGATGAAGGAAGTGATCGACAACTCGGTGGACGAGTTTGTGATGGGCGAGGGTAAGCGGATCGAGGTAAATGTAAACTACGATTCGGGGGAGACGAGTGTAAGGGATTATGGCCGCGGCATTCCGCTCGGGAAGGTGGTGGATTGCGTCTCCCAGATGAACACCGGCGGCAAGTTCGATTCGGACGCCTTCCAGTTTTCCGCTGGCATGAATGGCGTCGGTACGAAGGCGGTGAATGCGCTTTCGGAATTTTTTGAGGTAAGGTCGTTCCGTGAAGGAGAATTTTCGGAGGCGTTCTTCAAAGAAGGGCGGTTGCAGTCCAAAAAGCGCGGTAAGTGCAAGACCAGTGAATCTCACGGTACGTTCATTCGTTATAAGCCGGATGTAAAAGTATTAAAGAATTTCAAGGTCCGCGAAGAGCATGTTCTTAGGCGCATGCGGATGTATTGCTATGTGAATGCTGGGCTTACGATTTCGCTGAATGGACAGGAAATCTGCTCTGATCACGGGCTTGCGGATCTGATTGCGGACGAAGCGCAGTTTGAGAAACTCTATGCGCCGTTCCATGTGAAGACGAAGAACTTGGAAATCATCTTCACCCATACTAACCGCTTCGGAGAAGAGTATCACTCGTTCGTTAATGGACAGTACACAACCGATGGCGGAACGCATCTTACGGCGTTTAAGGAAGCACTCACCAAGGCGCTTAATGAATACGATTCGAAGAAGAAATTTGACGGCGATGATATCCGCGATGGTTTGATTGGCGCGGTTTCGCTGAGGATTATGAATCCCGTGTTCGAAGGTCAGACGAAGATCAAGTTCGTGATGAATGATATTCGTTCGGACCTCGTGAACGAGATGAAGAAGGAGATTTTAACCGTTCTTCACCGTGCTCCGGCGGAAACGGAAAAACTCATCTCCAAGATTGAAGAGACGGGCAAGATTCGCAGTCAGCTTAACACCATTAAAAAGCAGGCGCGGGAAAAATCGCAGGCGATTTCGGTGCGCGTACCCCAGCTTAAGGACTGCAAGAACCATCTTAAACTCGATAAAATCAATAAGAAGACGGGACGTCCCGAAGGTGATGATACGATGATCTTCTTGACCGAAGGTCTTTCGGCCGGTGGTACGCTCGGTCAGGCGCGGGATGCGATGAATCAGGCGGTGTTCTTCTTAAGAGGCAAGTGCTTGAATACGTGCGGGCTTAATAAGTCCGTACTCTACGATAACGCGGAATTTTTCAATCTCATCAAAACGCTTGATGTGGACGAGACGCTCGATCATCTTCGGTACGGGAAGATCATTTTCGCGACCGATGCCGATGTGGATGGCCTTCATATCCGGATGCTGCTTACGACATTCTTCATGCGTTTTTATCGTCAGCTCATTACCGATGGACGTGTCTATATTTTGGAGACCCCGCTTTTCCGGGTAAGGAATAAGAAAGAGCAGTATTATTGCTTCTCGGATGAAGAACGCGAAGAAGCGATCAAGAAATGCGGTCGAGGCTGTGAGATTACGCGCTTCAAGGGTTTGGGAGAACTCAATGCGAAGGAGTTTAAGGACTTTATCGGTCCCGATATGCGCTTAACGCCGGTTACCTGTTCGGATGATACGGACGTTGAAAAGACGATCAAGTTCTACATGGGTCAGAACACCGAAGAGCGCCGCAATTATATTATGGATTCGCTCGTCTGCGACGCGCAGGACTTCTAACGGAGGGGTGATGAGCGAAGGAATTTCGAGAAGGAGCTTTCTTATCGCCGGTGGCGCGGTGATGTTGTCGAGCCAAGTTCCAGCGGCGGAAAAGTCGAAACCGAAGGAACCTGAAGATCCGTTTAAAGGTACGCATGGCGCTCCGTTTACCGTAGGCGCGCCTTGTCTGCAAGCGCCAGCTCCGACGACGATGGGTGTAAGCTGGGCGGTGAGTGGACTTTCCAAAGGCGAGGTTGAAGTTTCGCGTCATGCGGACATGTCGGCTTCTCGTAAATATCGTTCCGGTGGATTCGGACTCATTCCGATCGATATTGCCGCATTGCAGGTAAGATTGGAAAATCTCGAGCCGGCGACGAAGTATTATTACCGCACGATTACGACTCCATTTACCGATTATTCCAATATCTATAATGCGAAACTCGGCGCTCCGGTAATTTCGGAAGTGCATTCCTTCACGACGCCCGGGGGAAAAGCGCGGACGCATTTTGCGGTGATGAACGATACCCACGCGCAGTGGAAGTCTTTTGGACCGACGGTTGCGCTCGTAAAAGCGCTTAAGCCGGATCTCCTCCTTTGGAATGGCGATGCTACCAATACTACTCAGGATAAAGCTACGGCGGTAGAGATTTTTCTCAATCCACCGGTAGCGGATAAGGATTTCTCTACGGATATTCCGGTCGGCTTCGTCTCCGGCAATCATGATTTCCGTGGCAGTTGGATTTCCAAAAAAGAAGAAGTGATGTTGCCTCGTCACCCGGCGGAGCGCAGCGGATCGGAATGGGATCTTAAGTGGAATTTCGCGTTTCGTCAGGGCGATGTCGCATTGATTGGAATGGATACCGGCGAAGATAAGCCCGATGGACATCCCAAATGGTTCGGGCTCGCCAATTTCTCGCCTTATCGCAAGGCCCAGGCGAAGTGGCTCAAAGAAACGCTTAAGCGCCACGATATTGCGTCCGCTAAATGGAAGGTGCTTATCTGCCATATTCCGCTCTTTGCAGCACCGGAGAGTCCCGATTACAAGCACGACGGAGTTAAGATCCATCCGAACGATTACGCTTGGTGGTCGCGGGAGTGCAATGAACTCTGGGCGCCGATTTTAAATAAAAACAAGGTGACGCTGGCGATTTGTGCGCATACTCACATGTATCGCTACGATGAACCGACTGTCGATCGTCCCTGGGCGCAGTTAGTGGGCGGTGGACCGGAAACCGGTAAGTTCGGCGGACCTACGGTTATCGAGGGAACGGTGGAAAAGGGACGCCTCAAAATTACGGTTCACAAAGTAAAGGTCGGCGATAAACCTGAAGCGGAACCGATTATCAAGTATTTTGACTGATGAGCAAGAAAACTCCTAACGAAAATCAACCGCCGAGTTTGTTTGACAATCTCGAGATGTTCGCGCCGGCGGCGACCAAGAAGTCCGAAACGGACAAGAAACCGTCTGCTCCTGTGCCAGGCAAGGGGCTTACGGGCTTAGGTCCGATGCAGGCGCTTTACGATTATAACTTCCGTCAATATTCGGCGTATGTAATTTGTTCGCGCGCGATTCCGGCGGTGGAGGATGGCCTTAAACCCGTACAGCGGCGCATTATGCATTCGCTGTGGGAGAAGGATGACGGTCGCTACACCAAGGTCGCGAATATCGTCGGTCATACGATGCAGTATCATCCGCATGGTGATGCTTCGATCGGGGATGCGATTTGCGTACTCGCGAATAAGCTTTGGGGTGAAGGCAAGGGCTATTTGGTGGATGGTCAGGGTAACTACGGTTCGCTTTTGACCGGCATGCCCCATGCGGCGACGCGGTATATCGAGTGTCGGTTGACCGAGCTTGCCCGTAAGGAAGTCTTCAACAAGAAAACGACGGCGTTCGTGCCTAATTATGATGGACGTAAAGAAGAGCCCGTCTATCTGCCGGCGAAGATTCCGCTTCTTCTGATGTTAGGGGCGGATGGTATTGCCGTTGGACTTTCCACGGCGATTCTGCCGCATAACTTCATTGAGCTTTTGGAGGCGGAAATCAATCTCATCCAGAAAAAGCCCATCGAAGTCTATCCGGACTTCCAGTTGGGCGGCATCATGGATGTAAGCGAGTATCAGGATGGTCTCGGCAAGGTCAAGGTCCGGGCGAAAATCGATACTTCGAATAAGGGTAAGCTCGTAATTACTGAACTTCCGTGGGGAGAGACGACGGAATCGATTTCCGCTTCGATCGAGAAGGCGATCAAGGCGAAGAAGGTGTTGGTCAGGAAGATCCACGATCTTACCAGTGAAAAGTGCAACATCGAACTTGAATTACAGGCGGGCGCCAATGCGGAGAAAGTGATGACGGCGCTTTATGCGTTTACGGACTGTGAGAAGTCCATCGCTTCGCGTCCGATCGTTTTGGATAACGGCCGGCCGAAGTTGATGAGCGTGACTGAGATCTTAAAGAAGAACGTCGAGCGCTTGATGGACCTTACGAAGAAGGAGCAGGAAATTAGGCTTAAAGAACTGGATGACCTTTTCCATGCCCGTACGCTCGATCGGATTTTCATCGAAGAGCGCATCTATAAGCGGATTGAGTCCCAGAAGACGATGGAAGGTATCCAAAAGACGGTTAAGGAGGGTTTTGTGCCGTTCCGCAAGGAGCTCCGTCATGATGTAACCAATGACGATGTCGAGCGACTCCTTAAAATTCCGATCCGCCGGATTTCGCAGTTCGATATCGATAAGAATCGGGACGAAATAAGCGCCATCAATAAGGAAGAGGCGGAAGTTAAGGATAATCTCGTCCATCTGCGCGCATTTGTGGTGAAGTACTTAAAGGGTCTCGTCAAGGAATACTCGAAGAAATATCCGCGTTGCACGAAGATCGAGAAGGGCGCGTTCAAAGAGGTGGATGTAAGGGCGATTACGGCGAGCGAACTTACAATCCGTTGGGATAAGGAGAATAACTACGTCGGCTCGGGACTGCGCAACGGGGATGAACTCTTCAAGTGTTCTTCGCTTGATGAACTCCTCTTTATCTGGAAAGATGGACGCTTTAAGAAGTTGCAGCCGGATGATAAGATCTTTGTCGATAAGGATCTATACTGCGTCCTTCGTTACGACCAGGAGAAAGAGCGCGATACGAGGTCCTTTACCCTCGTCTATGAAGAAGGCGCGTATGGTTTCAGTTATATCAAGCGTTTTGTCTTTGGCGGACTTATCCGCAATAAGGAATATCGCTTGGCGCCGTCGAAGGTGAAAACGAAGATCCTCTTTTTGCAGGAGGGATGTCCCGATGCTTTGTATGTGAAGTACAAACCGGCGAAGGGACAGAAAATCCATCAGCAGCACTTCCTGCCGAAGGAATTGGTGAGCCGCACGAATCTCGAAACCGGCAAGCCCGAAAAGCGCGAAGTGATCGAAATTCGCAGCGCGGGCACTAAGGGTAAGCAGCTTTCCACCAAGCCGATTGCGCGGATTTCCTCGTCCAAAGGCAGCTGGTGGGATGATTCCGAACCGCCGTCGAAAGGAGTGCTGGACTGATGAAATACGAAATTCTACCTTCGTTGCTCGCTGCGGACCTTTCCCGGCTCGGGGAGGAGATTCTTCGCGCGGAAGCATCCGGTGCGGATGCGCTCCATATCGACATTATGGACCCTACTTTCGTGCCGAATATGTCCTTCGGTCCGAGTATCGTCGCGATGTGCCGCAAAATTGCGCCGAATTTCCGTCGGAATGTGCATCTCATGATGAATCGTCCCGATCTCTATCTTGAAAAGTTCGCGGAAGCGGGCGCACAGACCTTGCAGCTTCATGTAGAGGCGGATTGCGATCTTCATACTGAACTTAAGCGCGTTAGGGCTTTAGGCGTTCGCGCGGCGATTACGCTTAATCCGGAAACCCCGGTTGAGCGGATTTTTCCGTATCTGGACGAAGTGGATGAAGTGTTGGTAATGACGGTCCACCCCGGTTATGGTGGACAGAAATTCATTGCGGAGTGTCTACCGAAGGTAACTACGATTAGGACGCTAAAGCCCGAGCTTGATATCATGATCGACGGCGGCGGCAACGATCTTACGATTCCCGAGAGCGCCAAGGCGGGAGCGAATCGCTTTGTAGCGGGCAATTATCTCTTCAAACAGCCGGATATGAAACAGGCGGTAACGGATTTAAGGAGGTCGCTCAATGCGTAAAATCGTTTTAGGAGTAACCGGTTCGATCGCGGCCTACAAGGCGGCGGAACTTACGCGGCTCTTTATAAAGAACGGCGATGAAGTGCACGTCATCATGACCGAGGCGGCGACGAAGTTCGTGAGTCCCTTGACCTTCCAGACGCTTTCCCAGAATCCGGTGGAAGTCGATCAATTCGCGCCACCGATCGAGTGGAAACCTGAGCACATTTCGCTTGCGGAATTGGCGGACCTTTTCGTGGTCGCGCCGGCGACGGCGAATACGCTCGCCAAAATGCGGTATGGAATTGCGGATAATTTACTTACGGCGTCCCTACTCGCGACGAAAGCGCCGATCGTAGTCGCCCCGGTGATGAATACTGGCATGTGGGATAGTGCGGCAACGCAGGAGAATATTGCGGCCTTGAAGGCGCGGGGCGTAAAGGTCGTCGATCCGGAAAGCGGCGAACTCGCTTGTGGCTCGAGCGGTAAGGGACGGATGCCGGAAGCGGAGGAAATTTTCAAGGAGTGCAAATAAAATGGACTGTATTTTCTGCAAGATTGCGAGTGGCGAAATTCCGAGCACCAAGGTCTACGAGGATGAGCTCGTAATCGCGTTTAAGGATATTAACCCGATGACGAAGGGCCACACGCTCGTAGTCCCGAAAGCGCATTCGGAAGGGCTTCTCGATACCGATGAAAAGACGCTCGGTGAAATTATCGCGCGGGTCAAGAGGGTCGCTGCAATGGTCAAGGCGGAAACCGGTTGCGCTGGCTTTAATATCGTCCAGAACAATGGCGAAGCCGCGGGACAGACGGTAAAGCATATTCATTTCCACATCCTGCCGCGTTACGGAGCGGAAAAACTGAGTCTGTGAGGTCTGCCGAATCGATGGTGGTGCGCAGGGCGTTTATGGACTCCCTGCCGATTTTGATGGGTTACGTCACGATGGGTTTCGTGGCGGGCGTGCTTTTGGCGGCGAAGGGCGGCATTCATCTCGCGCCATTATGGG
>R14__coassemble_933_pt1 | contig 16722 bp, 19 predicted proteins | sample R14__metabat2_high_PE_051 | metagenome-assembled genome bin R14 | reverse complement strand
ACGATGGGCGCTACGGGCGAAAAAGTGGAAATCGTCGCTAATGGCGTAACTACGGCTTACCAAGGATAATGTCGCCTTTACCGTGAATGGTGAAGCAGTGACGATCCCCAGTAGCGCCGAATGGACGGTAACCGACACCCGCATCGCGATCAACAACGGCGTCACGGCTATGCTGAACGGCGCTGAAGGCGACGCGATCAAGGTGACGCTCACGAAGTCCGGCTGCGAGGCGGTCGAGTTCTCGACTACGCTCGGGTAAGCTCTTCGAGGGCAGTTGCGGACTCTTCCCACTCCGCCGTGTAGCGATCGATTTCAAACTGCAAAGTGCGTACCTTACGATTCACTTCGGCGAAATTGGTCGCAGCGGTGGGGTTGAAGAGTTCCGCACTGGCTTCGTCCAGCGCCGCCTGCAACTCGTCAATCTTCTTTTCCGCCGTAGCGACACGCGATTTGAGTTCGCGCACTTTCGGCGCGATCTTGGCCCGTTCCTCGGCACGCTGTTTGCGAAGCTCCTTTGAAGAAGAGTTCGAGGTCGAGGTCGAGGTTTGGAGTTTGGAACTGGGAGTAGGGGCGGGGGACTTTTTTTCGAGGTAATAGTCGTAGCCGCCAGGATAGCGGTTGAGGCCTTCGCGGGTAATTTCCAATACGCTCGTAGCGACCGCCCGAACGAAGTCGATATCATGCGAGACTAAAAGAATCGTGCCTTTATACTGCTGTAAGGCCTCCTGCAACAGGCGGCGTCCATCAAGGTCGAGGTGGGTCGTGGGTTCGTCCAACAAGAGGAAATTCGGCGCCGTTAAGAAGAGCCGCAGAAACGCCAAGCGAATTTTCTCACCACCGGAGAGTACGCCGGCCGGTTTTTCGACATCGTTCTCGTCAAAGCCGAACGCCCCGAGTTGATTGCGGAATACTTTTTCGGGTCCCCCGCCATGCGCATCCCAAGCATTCTTGGCGTTCCGGTAGACGGTAAGGTCCGGCGGAATCGTTTCGGCGAATTCCTGCGAAAGATATCCGGGAACGACGTTATGTCCCAAAACCGCCTTACCTAAAGTGGGCGAGCGAGTGCCCGCGATAATACGCATCAGCGTCGTTTTGCCGAGTCCATTATAGCCGATCAGCGCCACTTTATCGCCGCGCGTGATATTGAACTCAAGGCCCTCAAAAACGGACTTTACGCCGTCATAGGAAAAACCGAGATTTTCGCAGCGAAACATCTCAATGCCGCTCGGGGGCGGTTCCGCCAGCCGGAGACGTCCCGAATTCGTATAGCGCTTCGGTAGCACGATTCGTGCCTCATCGAGCTTGTCGATCTGCTTCTGACGGCTCTGCGCCTGCGCGGCTTTCGTTGCTTGGGCGCGGAAGCGGTCCACAAACCGCTGCAACTGTTCACGGTGGTGATCTTGATTCTCCTTCGCGGCCTTGAGATGTTCGTAGCGAACCTCGCGTTCGGTGAGATAATAGTCGAGATCCCCTTCATACCGGGTAACCGTGCCGGCATCCACCTCAACGATAATCGAGGTAAGCGTGCGCAAGAGGAAGCGGTCGTGGGAGATGAGCATCAAAGTGCCGTCATAGGCCTTAAGAAACTTCTGGAGCCATTCCACCGCCGGCAAATCGAGATAGTTCGAAGGTTCGTCCAAGAGGAGCAGATCGGGTTTGGACGCAAGAACGCGCGAAAGTTCCGCACGCATCCGCCATCCGCCGGAGAAGGACTTGAACGGCTTTGAAAATTCCTCCGTGGTGAAGCCGAGACCACCCAGCGCAATCTTGACCCGCGTTTCCAAATCGTAGCCGCCTAAATGCTCAAATTTCTCCTGCAGTTCCCCATAGCGACGCATCTTCGCAGGGTCGGTAAGGTCGCTTTCAAGCGCCATCATTTCCGCTTCCATCTCGGAAAGTCCAGGAACGCCGCGCAGCGAATATTCGAGCAGCGTCTCTTCGGGGGAATCGGGCTCGGGGTTCTGACGGGTAAAGCCGATACGCGGGGAATTCTCGATGATGAGTTCGCCCTTATCGGTTGAAAGTTCGCCGAGGACGATCTTGAAGAGCGTGGACTTTCCCGAGCCGTTAGGTCCAACTACCCCGACGCGATCACCCTTATTGACGCGGAAGGTTACGTCGGTAAGGACGTCCTGATGTCCATAATGAACGCTTATTCCTTGAAAATCCAGCATGCCTTCGCCTCGGGATAATACTTCTTCAAAAACTCCTCGCCTTCATCATGACCGAGAATAAAACAGACGGTGGAAAGTCCATCCGCCAACATCGCGCTATTGGGATGAATGATCGTAACCGACTGGACATTATTCGAAACCGGCTGACCCGTGCGTCCATCATAGATGTGCTTACCGCGGAAATATTCCGCGCTAGTCGCGCAAGCCATATCATTCGAAAGCGTAATTACCAAGTCCGAGCCGGCGATCCCTACCCGCCATACGCCGCGCACCGACCGAAGATTCCCGCCGAGATCAAGGAGCATATCCCGATTCGTAAGCGCCTTCGCCTCCTTACACGCGAGGTCCACTGCAAAGCCCTTGGCGATCGCGCCGAAATCCGGCTTGCCGTTATCTCGCCATTGGGGATTGAACGCACAAAGCGACTGATACATCAGCAAATAGGCCGCCTTCTCGCATTCCTGGCCAAAAGCGGAGCAATGTCCCTCGCGATTGATCTGCGAATTCGGATCATGCGCGTTGAATTCCGCGATAATCTGCTGATAACAACGATTCTCCACCGCATCCTTAAGCTCGCCTAATAGCTTATTGCTACCACCACGCGTCTGCAATGCCGCAATCGTCCCCATAACCGGCCACTCGACGCGTTTAATTTCCGCCTCGCAGCCGACCAGGAACAGTACTAACAGCGGTAAAACGACCGACCGCTTCATGGCGCGAGCACCTCCAAGGAGATATCTTCCCGGCCGATTTCCGCGAGCGTCTCCCGCATGGTGCGCTCGGCAAGCGCAGGCGTATTACAGGCCTCGGAAAGATGAGCGAGATAAAGCGACTTCAACTTCGGCGAAGCGAAACGACGAACGAGTTCCGCCGCCTGATCGTTGGAGAGATGCCCCCGAGGTCCCGCAATACGCTGGATAAGACAAGGGGGACGTCGAGAAGTAAGCAAGAGCTCCGGATCGTGATTGGACTCTAATGTCGCAATCGTCGCTTCCTTTAACTTAAGCCCGATTGAGTCAAGCGGGGTTCCGATATCCGTACCATGAAAATACGTATCATCACCGGCTTTAATTAAGTAGCCCACGGGATCGCTCGTATCGTGGGGAATTGAAAACGGATGGATGGTAAACGGACCGATTGAAAATTCCTGTCCGTTCTCAAAGCAGACGAACGCCTCGGGGTCGATTTCCCGCTCGACGGAGATCGTTTCCGCGGTCATGGAATTAGCGTAGACCGGAATATCCCGATAGCCGAGAAAAGGTTTAAGGCCCTGAACATGATCGGTATGCGAATGGGTAATTAAGATCGCATCGACCGAGATATTTTTAAAGCGCTTATAGGGTACGCCGCAATCAATCAAAATCGCCGCGCCTTCATGCTCGACTAAATAGGCATTGCCTTTAGAGGAGGAAGCTAACGAAACTACCTTCAATTGCGTTCAAACGCCCGGTGAGCGATATCCCGACGATAATACATGCCATCGAAAGCGAGGTTCTCAACCCGCGCATAGGCATTATCCACCGCTTCGCGCAAAGTTGCGCCAAGACCGGTAACGCTTAGTACGCGTCCACCGGCAGTGACGAGCTTATCGCCTTCCGCCTTGGTTCCGCAATGGAACACGATGCTATTCGCCTTCTCGCCTTGATCGGTAATCGTCTTACCCTTCTCATAGGACCCTGGATATCCCGCGGAAGCAAGAATTACGGTAGCGGCAACCTCGTCCTTAACGACGATATCCTCCGCCTTAAGACAGCCCTTCGCTGCGTGCAACAGCGCGGTCGCAAAACTTCCCCCGAGTCTCGGCAACACCGCTTCCGTCTCCGGATCGCCAAAACGCGCGTTGAATTCGACCACATTAATCTCACTGCCGCTCTTAGCCAAGGGACCGTGGGGATTCGACGAAGGCGTATTCACCATCAAGCCGGCATAAAGAATGCCGCGATAGACGACACCCCGCTTTTTAAGCTCGTTCACGACCGGCATGATGATTTTTTCCTTAATCATCGGAAGTTTATCCGAAGTAATCACCGGCGCCGGCGAATAAGCGCCCATACCCCCGGTGTTGGGTCCCTTATCCCCGTCGAAAATCCGCTTATGATCCTGTGAGCTCGGCAGGAGGACGGCGTCCTCACCATCCACCATCGCCAGAATTGAGCATTCCTCACCATGGAGGAATTCCTCAATCAGCACTTCCGCGCCAGCGGCGCCGAACTTATTGGCGACGAGCATATCGTCAATCGCGTTTTCAGCATCCGCCAGGGTTTCTGCGACGATTACGCCTTTACCGGCGGCGAGTCCATCCGCCTTGATCACTACGGGGAGTCCATAGTCAGAGAGGGCAGCCTTAGCCTTCGCGGCGTCCGTAAAGACCTCAGCCTTGCCGGTAGGCACCTTGGCGGCGTCCATAATCTCCTTCGCAAAGCGCTTCGAGCCTTCCATCCGCGCGCCGGCTTTTACGGGACCAAACGCCGGGATGCCTGCTGCCGCTAAAGCGTCAACCAGTCCGATTACAAGCGGCGCTTCGGGACCTACCACCACGAGGTCGGCCTTGGCGTTTTTCGCCCAGTCGACGATACCGGAGATGTCATCCGCCTTGATTGACAGATTCGTCGCTACCGACGCCGTGCCCGCATTACCCGGCGCACAGAAAAGTTCGTGTTTTTCTTCATCTTCGCTAAGCCGCCAGGCAATCGCGTGTTCGCGTCCACCGCTACCTACTACCAATATCTTCATTACTTCTCCTTGGGCAGAAAGAGCTTCTGACCGATTTTAAGATTATCGTTTTTAAGATTGTTCATCGTCTTGATCTTCGCGACCGTCGTATGGAACGCCTGAGCGATCAGATAGAGACTATCGCCGGACTGCACGGTGTATTCGTAGTCCCCCTTGGAAACGGGTGCGGACGGCTGGGACGCGGGAATCTTCGCGAGCCGGGAGGAGAGGTCCTTAACGATTTCCTCACGCTGACGGGCGAGCTCGCGCTTAAGTTCCGCAATCGTCCCCTTCAAGCTCTCAATCTCGGCCCGCAAGGCGCTGTCGTTGTTGCCGTTTTCCAACTTCATTACTCGACGCTGGAGATCTTCGAAATTCGTCTGCAACACATCGATCTGTCCAGTAACGCGTTGCATCTCGGCATACGCCTGTTGTTTAAGAAAATTATCCTTGGCGATACCTTGCGCCATTACCGGCGCGACGGCAAAAAGCATGATTCCGAATACGAGTTTCTGCATAGTAGAGGTTTTTCCTTATATCAATCACAAAAATAGAAGTAAAGCCAAAACGCGGCGAAAATCGCGGCCTTGATTAAAAACCGACGATGCTTGGCGCGGGTCATCTCCTGGTTGACGGTACGACCGAAGGTGGACATTCCCCCGCCGGAGATGTAGTGAATCAATTTACCGTAGATCGATTTATACTCGCCGATAATCCACGGCGAAGGCGCACGCGTATAATCATGCGCCGTTCGAAGCGTGCTGGTGTGAATGCCGCTCATTCCGCCGGCAACTTAAGCTTCTGTCCCGGGCGAATGCGTCCATCGGTGGAGATAATCGCCTTGTTCGCATCCCGAATAAGGCGCCACGCCGAGGAACGTCCATAAAACCGGCTCGCGATCTGATAGAGGGTATCGCCTTCGACCACGGTATAGACTTCGGGACGCGCCTCATGCTTCGGTTTCGACGCTTCCTTCTCGGCCTGTTCGGCGGCTCGCGCTGCCTTTTGCTCGGCGCGGGCCTGATCGCGTTTCTCCTTCGCGTCCGGAGCTTGGACGATCAAGGGGGTCGCGACGACATCGTCGGCTTCGTCCAAAAGGTCCTTCGCATCCTTAATTTCCTCAGCGGTAAGCTTCGCATTTTCATCCTTAAGCATGGAATTCATGCGGTCGTTATCCCGCGTAAGCGCCGCGATTCTCGATTCGGCCTTGGCGAGCTCTTCGGCGAGTTTGCGGTTACGCTCATCGCCCGCTTTGACTTGCGCGGTAATCTCTTCGATGCGCTTAAGCTGTTCGGCGACATGGTTAAGGCCGTATTTACTCGAAAGTTCCGAGGCGAGCAGTTTTTCGCAGTCCAGCCGGCGCTTGGAGGCGAGCGAAGTCTTTTCGCTTTCCGGATGTTGCATGAGATATTCGGTATAAGCGCAGATTGCGCCGAGGTAGTCCTTGGAATAGTCCTGCAACAAACACGCCAACTGAAAACGCGCGGAAGCGTTGGCGGGGTCCTTCCGGCAGACGTTTTTAAGTCCCTTCACCGCCTCCGCCAACCGGCCGGAGCGATAATCTTCCATCGCCGAACGGTAATCGGACGATGCACGCTCCTTTTTGAAGTCCTGTTTTTCGATATAATCACACGCCGTCAGCGTCATCGCCGCCGTCAGCATCATCATTATCTTCTTCATCTTCATCCTCCTCATCTTCGTTATCAAATTCATCCGGAGTATCGTCAATAAAGACGTCCTCCTCATCGTCCTCAACCTTGGTATCATCCTTAGTCTCGACCTCGCCCTCGACCTCTGCCTTAGCCTCGGCTTCCTCCTTAGCCTCGACCTCAGCCTCGATCTCGGTCTTTTCCGGCTTCTTATAGGCCGCGGCCTTGAGCTTCGGATTCGAGCGCTGGAGCGTCGGATCGAGCGCATTGAGTTCGTTCAACGATTTAAGTCCGAAATGCTCCAAGAAAATCGGCGTCGTGCCGTAAAGGAAAGGATGTCCAGGGAGTTCGCTCTTACCCACTAAACGGATGAGCTGCAAGTCCATTAAGGTCTTGATGTTCGCCGTAACATCCACCCCGCGGATTTCTTCAATCTCGCTCTTGGTAAGCGGCTGACGATAGGCGATAATCGCCAACGTCTCCAACGAGGCGCGCCCGAGGCGGCTGGGACGATCCAGTTTAAGCATCGCGCGCACGTACCGACCGCAACTGGGCACGGTCTGCAGGCGGTAAGTTCCGCCCGTGCAGACAAGCTGAAAGCCGCAACCGGCGACTGCCAACGATTTTTCCAAACCGCGCAAAGCCTCTTCGATTTCCTTCGAAGTGCAGCTGCGATAGACATCCATCACCTCGTGGTTTTCGCCTTCTTCCGGCTCGACGGCACGGACCGCGGCCTTGAGTTCACCGGCGGTAAGCGGACTTTCGCTCGCGAACAACAGCGAACCGACGATTTCCTGTAGGGACTGCGGTAAGGGTATTTTTACTTCTTCACTCATAATCATCCGGTTTTTCTAAAGGTTTATCCTCCGGCGTTTCTTTGGACGCCACAATCGTTATTTCATGAAACGCCGCGTTTTGATAGACAATCACGCGATGCTGACGCAAAAGCTCCAAAAGCGCCAAGAACGTAACGATAATCTCGCCGCGCGCCGCATGCTCAGGATCAAACAGCGTCAAGAACGATACTTGACCTTCCTTGCGAGTGCGCTCCAGAACGTAGTCCATCTTATCCGGCACTGAATAACGGATGCCCTTAAGTTCCTCCTGGGGCATTTCCGTTGCGCGGGAGAGAACCTCTTGGAAGGCGGTCAATAAATCGTAAAGATCAAGGGACGAAAGCGCGGTCCGGGCGTCCGCCGCCGTTTTCTCGAATTTAGGCCGTCCCCCACCATAATCAAAGGAATTCGCCTTCAGCGCCTCCATCGTTTCCAACCGAATGGCAGCATCCTTGAACTTCTTATATTCGATAAGCTGACGGACGAGATCCAGGCGCGGATCGACCCATTCTTCGGTGTCGTCATCCTGATTGATTCGACGCGAAACCGGCAGTAACATTCGGCTTTTAATAACCATCAAGGTCGCCGCCATGACGATGAATTCTCCCGCGATATCAAGATTAAGCCGACGGGCGTCCTCGATGAACTTCATGTATTCCGAAGTGATCTTCTCGATCGGAATATCGTAGATGTCGAATTCCTCACGGCGGATCAAGTACAAGAGGAGATCGAGGGGTCCCTCGAAAACATCGAGGTTTACTTTGTAATCATCGGCAAATAACTGTTCCTGAGCCATCGTTGAAATCCGTTAAGCCGAAGTTTTCTGCATATCGCAAAGCTTACGATACACGCCGTCAAGCGCATAAAGCTCGTCGTGGTTTCCGCGTTCGATGATCGCGCCGTCCCTCATGACCAGAATAAGGTCGGCGTTGCGGATGGTGGAAAGCCGATGGGCGATGGCGAAAACTGTACGATTCGACATCAGATTGTTGAGGGCATCCTGTACCAATTTCTCGGTAACCGTATCAAGCGCGCTCGTCGCTTCATCCAGAATCAAAATCGGCGGATTCCGCAAAATCGCCCGCGCGATCGCCACGCGCTGACGTTCACCGCCCGATAACGCGAAGCCCTTCTCGCCCGCCATCCGGTTGTAGCCCTCGGGCTGGGACATGATGAACTCGTGGGCGTTCGCCATTTTCGCCGCCGCTACGACCTCTTCATGGGTGGCGTTCGGCGAGCCGTACTTGATATTTTCCTCAATCGTATCGTTAAAAAGGATCGTTTCCTGCTGGACGGACCCCACCAAGCGCCGCAAATCGCCGATGCGCATATCCTTAAGGTTCACGCCATCCATCGTAATACTGCCGGACTGAGGATCGAAAAAGCGCGCCAGAAGTCCGCTCATCGTAGTCTTACCCGAGCCGGTTCCGCCGACGACCGCGACCATCTTGCCGCGAGGGATTTCAAAGGAGGCGTGCTTAACGGCGTCGTGATCGGCAGTATCATAGCGGAAGTTGACGTCGTTGAAGACGACCTTGTCGGTAAAGTCCAGCTTCGGAGCGGCATTAGGATTCTCCGGCAGGCGCATGTCGATATCCAGGAGGGACCAGATACGCTGCAAGCTCGCCTGGGTAACTTCAATCGAGACCTGCAGGCTCGACATCTGCTTGATGGGCTTGTAGATCAAGAGGAGCGGCGCCAGCATCGGGAGCACGTTCGCCAAGGTGACGTGAGTCGCGAAGCACCACACCAAAAAGCCACAAATAAGCAAGATACCGATCGTTTCCACCGTCGGGCCGACGATGAGTCCGCACCTTACCGCCCGCATCGTGACCTTCAAAAGCCGGTGGTTGACGTCCGCATACTTTTCATTCTCAAACTCTTCAGTATTATACGCCTTAATCACCTTTACGCAGGTGAGAATCTCATGGATGCGTCCGCCGACGACGGAATTGTTCTCCAACTGCTTGCGGCTCCAACGGCGGATGCGCTTGCCGATGGTGACGATCGGCAGCATGAACGCCGGCATGCCGATCGCGATTACGCCGAGAGTGGCGATCATGTGGTTCTGGATGGCGAAACCGATGATGAACGCGATAGCGACGACAATCTCGAACGGCGCCCGCGCGAGTTCCGCCATCATTCCCTGGATGATATCCTGCACTTTCTGCGGATCGGCGGTGGCGCGCGACATCAACTGGCCTACATCGATCCGGCCGTGGAACTGCAAAGACTGCTCTTGGATCTTCTTCAGGAGGTCCTTTCGCAGATCCGTCACCACCCGCGTTGCCGACCAAGCGAGGCAGTAATGATTGAGATAGATAAGTCCCAATCGGAGCGCAGCCAAGAGCGGAATCACCAAAACCGCGATGAGAATCATCGCGCCGCCCATCGCGCCGGATTCGTCCGTAAGCTCGATACCGCACTTACGCGCCAGCGCCTCCACTTTAGGATACCAGGACGGCAAATTGAGCTCCTTCGCCGTAGGCTTGGCGGAGTCAATCTCCTGATATTCGGCCTTGAGCGCGGCGATTTTCTCGTTCTCGCTGACCTTCGCCAAGGCCGGTTGGATTACCTGGAAAATCGGCAAGAGCGTACCGGCGGTAAGCATGCCGCAGAGGATACCGACGAAAATCCGGAATTTATACTTGCGGGCATACTTCCAAACCCGCGCATAGGCCTCGCGCGTAGTGTAGGTGCGGTCAAAGAACTCGGTTTTGTATTCTACTGCCATAATTTCTCCAACGCATAATATGCTCGCGCTTCCGGCGAGAATACATGCACCACGACGTCGATGTAGTCCGCCACGATCCAGCCTGATTCCGGATCACCGGAAACCCGATAGGCCTTTTTCGGGAGGCTTTTAACGAGCGCTTTTAAGTGCGGGGCGGCGGCGCCGGTGGCGACCACAAAGAAGTCGGTAAGCCCCGACTTGCCGCGCACATCGTAAACTTTAACGTCCTGACCTTTGGCGTCCTCAAGCGCCGACTTAATATCCTCAGCTAACTTCATATCTTAAACCGTAGTCCTTTTAACGAGCGGACGATCGAGCATCTTTTCGTAGAGATCGATGTATTCCTGAGCGCACGCATGATGGTTGAAACGCTTGAGCGAATCCGCCATGATGCGCTTGATTTCGCGCTCCTTAAGGTCCGCCGACTGATGGAAGAAGTCCATCGCCTGATCCATCGCCCAGAAAAGTCCCCCCGAATCGTAAGTATCGAAGACGAAGCCGTTGCCGCGCGATGCGGACCAATCGAGCGGTTCGACAGTATCGTGGAGGCCGCCGGTATTATGGGCGACCGCGAGCGAGCCGTAGATAGGAGCCTGCATCTGAGGGAGTCCACACGGCTCAAAGAGGCTCGGCATAAGCGTAAAGTCACTACCGGCGAATCCGAGCTGGGAGAGGCGTCCATCGAAATTATGCACCGCCAAACGCGAATGGATCTGATGGAATTCGCGGATATCCCAGAACGGCTGTTGGTAGGGTCCATTCGCGATAATCGCGAGCTGCGCATCGGGATGTTTCTCCAAGAAGCGATACGTGATGTCCGTCAAGAGCTGCGGACCCTTCTGCACCGGATCCAGGCGGCTCGGCCAGAAGAAGAGCGCCTTATCCGCATTCTCCTCAAGTCCCAACGCATGCTGCAAGGCGAGTTTGTTCTCGCGCTTCATCGCGCGATGGTTTTCGGGACCGTACTTAAACGGAATCTTATCGTCCGTAACTGGATTATCCACCGGATCCGGCGCATTCAAAATACCCGCCGCACAACCGGCGTTGAACTTGTTGCGGATTTCATTACGGATCGAGTCCGGCACGAACGAATGCCAGCCGTTGACGATTTCCTTCAAAAACGTCGGCGAGACCGTATTGATGAAGTGCGCCGCAAAGCATCCCGAAGCCTGCAGGTCAATCGCGTTGTTGTTACGCGACTCCTCGTAATTATACGGCGGATAGGCGTAATAAAGGTTATTCCAGAATTCCGCGGCGTCGATGCCGGCATCCTCAATATGCGCGAGCGTCAGCTTGTGGGTATGGATGTTGTGGACGGTAAAGAGGCAGGGTATTCCCATGCGCCGCGCAGCCGCCGGAACGAGTCCCGTCATCCAGTCGTTGCAGTGAATGAGGTCCGGCTGGACATGCGGAATGATGTTGTTGATCACCTCGCGCTGGAACGCCAACGCCAACTTCAAATTGCCGTCACCCTGAGCATAGACCGTGTCGCGATAATAGAAGCAACGGTCTTCCGCCAGATGGATCTTCTCATCCGGCAGGTGGCTCTTGTACTTGCGAAGTTCATCGGAAACGAGCGCCGCCGTTTCGACGTGGAACATCCGGCGGTAATGCGGCAATGCGACGTGCACATCCGCGCCCAATTCATGGAGCGCCGATACCAGCGAGGCGGAAACATCGGCCATACCACCGGCTTTGGCGGACATCTTACCGGCCAAGTTGCCCATGCCTTCCGGAAGATAGGTAATCTCCGGAGTGACGATAAGGATTCGCGGATTGCGCTGTCCAGATTTAGCTTTAGCCATATTTCTGCCTCCTTGTCTTTAAATCGTTATGCGATCGTGGCGATTACCTCGCCCTTCTGCACCGCTTTGCCATGCGCGGCGATAAAGGTAATCTTACCGTTAGCAGTTGCTTTGATCGGATTAAAAAGCTTCATCGCTTCCACCACACAAACCGGCTGACCGACTTTGACGGTCGCGCCATCGGCGGCGAGTTGCGGCTTACCGGGGGCGTCAGAGCGGTAAAAGGTGCCGTTTAAGGGAGCGAGGACCGGGGTGCCGGAGGGCATTTCAATTTTCGAATTTTCGGATTTTCGAATTTTCGAATCATTGGACGATTCAACGATACGATTATTCGACTCTTCTGCGTCCGCAGGAATCGGGCCGCCTTCTTTGCGCCACTTGAAGTAGCCGAGGGCGACTTCGGGGAAGAGCGCGTAAGAGAGGATGTCCTCTTCGGCCTGAATCGTATCCGGCGGGAGCGCATTAGCGGCTTCGACAAGGCCAGGCTTGAGGAGATCGGCGGGACGGCACGTAATCGGTTTAAGCTTACCGATGAGCTTCTTCTGGAGCTTCGGATCAATCGGCGCGGGGGTCTTACCATAGTAGCCCGCCGCATAGCGCTTCGTCTCGTCCGTAATCATCGAGAAACGCTTGCCGGAAAGAACATTGAGGACCGACTGTACGCCCACGATCTGGGATGTCGGGGTAACAAGCGGCGGATACCCGAGATCGGCCCGCGCGTTCGGGAGCTCCGCGAGCACTTCATCAAGGCGATCGAGCGCATCCTGCTGAGCGAGCTGGGAACGGAGGTTGGAAATCATCCCGCCCGGAATCGCATGCACGAGCACTCCCGCATCGACCGGTTCCACCTTCTTGGCGGACTGTGGTTCGCGCTTGGACTTAAGGTCCTTAAAATACGCGTTGATCTTGGTGAGAGCGGCGGTGTCGAGTCCCGTAGTAAAGCCTTCGGACTCCAAAATCACCTTCATCGACTCAACCGGCGGTTGGGACGAGAACGAGGAGAGCGTGGAGATCGCGCAGTCTACACAGCCCGCGCCTGCCTTGATCGCTTCCAAATACATCGTGGTCGCCATACCGCTCGTAGTGTGCGAATGGATCTGGATCGGCATTTCGGGGAGCGCCTTCTTAAGGGCACTTACGAGTTCGACCGCGGCACCGGGGGTAAGAATGCCCGCCATATCTTTGATTGCAAGCGAATCGATACCCATTGCTTCCTGCTGCTTGGCGAGCTTTACATAGGCAGGGATGGTATGGACCGGCGAAGTCGTGTAGCAAATCGTACCCTGGGCGTGTCCACCATACTTCTTCACGCACTTGATCGCGGTCTCGAGATTGCGCGGATCATTGAGCGCATCGAACACGCGGAAGATATCCATACCATTCTCGCACGCGAGCGCCGCGAAACGTTCGACGATGTCGTCCGGATAGTGTTTATAGCCGAGGATGTTCTGTCCCCGGAAAAGCATCTGGAGCGGAGTTTTCTTGCAGACCTTCTTGATTTGGCGCAGACGTTCCCACGGATTTTCGCGCAGGAAGCGCATGCAGACATCGAAGGTCGCGCCGCCCCAGCACTCGAGCGAATAGTAGCCCGCGTTGTCGATAGTTTCGGCAATTTTCAAGATGTCGTCCGTACGCATCCGCGTAGCCCAAAGGGATTGATGGGCGTCACGAAGCGTCGTATCGGTGATACGAACTAAACTCTTCTTCATATTCATACTGCGTATTATATCATATTTTGCCCCCCTAAGGCAACTGGGAATGCGATTTATGACGCTTACCCTAAGAGCGAGGAGAGGTAGGGGGTGGCGTAGTCGAAGAAGCGACGCCAACCGGCATCCAGCGCGCCGCGCGAACGGGGACAGTCGAAATAGTTGCGTTTACGCGCGGCGAATTCCAAGGCTTTCGGCGAATGATAAAGTTCGGAGAGCGAGCGCTCGGCGAGATTTCCAAGCCGCCAACGATCCTCCACATAAAAATCGCATGGATAAACATCGCCTTTAAAGTCCACCACCAAATAGTGATGACAGTACGGCGCGAACTGACACATCTCCTAGCGTCCCGTCATAAGGCGCGTCACGATCGCATCGAAATTCCTCACGCTTATCGTATGCTCATCGCCGCAACGCTTCCACTCGTCAAAAAGCCGACACAGAAACTCTCCCCAGTCCGCGCCGTTGATCGCATATTCGGCAGGATGCGAACACTCAATATACTGCTGATACTTGGCGCCCAAATCGTCCCTCAAATGATGATAAAGCGCTTCCGGCGCATGGAGGTCATCCTTAGTAATGAGCTTTAGGACGTTATACTCCACTCCCCGCTCCTTAAGCAGCAAGATTCCCTTCTCGCATTCTGCCGTATGCGGAGATACGCCGATAAGCCAGCCGGACGAGGCAAAGAAGTCCGCCAGCGAAGGCGTAACCAGCGTCGCATTCGTCTGCACACTGAATTCGATGCGTCCCTGACCATACTCCTCCGCCTTGCGAAAGAAGTCCTCGCCCATCAAAAGCGGCTCGCCACCTTGGAACGCAATTGCATAACGCGCCATCGGCACCGACAGGTAGGACTCGATCATCCGCCGCAATAACGCGTCGGTCATGCGTCCCTCGGGACGATCCCGATAGAAACAGTAGGGACAGCTGAGATTGCAGGACGATCCCGCCGGCTTTACCAACAGCGAGAAAGCGTCCACCATCAGAAGAAATTACCCATCGCGCGCCACTTCTGATAGCGCCGTTCGATGAGTTCATCCGGAGAGAACTTTGAAAGGTCCTTAAGCGCTTTAAGAATCGCCTTCTTCACATTCTCGCAAGCGAGCCGATGATTTTTCTGGGCACCACCGGCTGGCTCTTTAATGACCTCGTCGATCGCACCAAGCTTTTTAAGATCGGGAGCGGTGATTTTGAGGGCTTCCGCGGCTTCCGGCGCCTTCTTACCATCGCGCCAAAGAATGCCTGCGCAGCCTTCGGGGGAAATGACGGAATAAACTGCGTTCTCCATCATGAGAATCTTATCACCGACGGCAATCGCGAGCGCACCGCCCGAACCGCCTTCGCCAGTGATGACGACGACTACCGGAGTTTTGAGCCGCGAGAAGAATTCGAGGGACTTCGCAATCGCTTCCGCCTGTCCGCGCTCCTCGGCTTCCTTACCCGGATAAGCGCCGGGAGTATCGACGAAGGTCACGATCGGGAGATGGAATTTTTCCGCAAGTTTCGCAAGCCGCATCGCCTTGCGATAGCCATCGGGATTCGCCATGCCGAAGTTGGCTGCCATGTTTTCTTCGACAGTCGCGCCCTTGTTGTGTCCAAGCACAAGAACTTTATAGTCCGCAATCGTTCCGAAGCCGCCGATGAGTCCACGATCGTCATTGACGAGGCGATCGCCATGGAGCTCTTCGAAGTCCGAGCAGATATACTTGATGAAATCGTGGAGATGGGGACGCTTCGGATCCCGTGCAATTTTCACTCTGTCAATCGCTTTCATCTTAGAACCCCCAATAGTTAAGCATTTTGGCGATATACGCCTTCAGGTTTTTACGCTCGACGATTTTGTCGATGAAGCCGTGCTTTTCCAAATATTCAGCGCTCTGGAAATCGGCCGGCAACTTCTGGTGGATCGTATTCTCGATTACGCGACGTCCCGCGAAGCCGATAAGCGCCTTAGGCTCGGTGATGTTGATATCGCCGAGCATCGCATAGGAGGCGGAGACGCCGCCGGTCGTAGGATCGGTCAAAACCGAGATGTAGGGAAGTCCCGCTTCTTTCAGCTTCGCAATCGCCGCACTCGTCTTCGCCATCTGCATCAGGGAGAGAATGCCTTCGTGCATCCGCGCGCCACCGGAAGCGGAAAAGAGAATCAAGGGACGCTTCTCCGCAATCGCCTGCTCGCAAGCGCGGGCAATGCGTTCGCCGGTACCCGTACCGAGGGAACCGCCCATGAAGCCAAAGTCCATAACTCCGAGTATTACCGGATGCTTCGAGATCGTGCAAGTTCCCATGACGATCGATTCGGTTTCGCCGGACTTCTTAATCGTCGCTTCCACCTTATCTTTATACGGACCCGTTGCATCGTGGAAGGTAAGATGATCGGAATATGTAACGGCACGAAAAACTTCGTTGAAGGAGTCCTTATCCGCAATCTGGGCGATCCGTTCACGCACGGCGAGACGTCCATGATAATTGCACTTAGGGCAAATGGAGTTGTTATCCTTCCACACCTTCTTTTCGAAGTGGCTCTTGCACTTGGGGCAAATCGCCCAAAGCGCTTTCGCCGGAGGGATAGCGGGCTTTTCCGTTTTCGCTTCAAACCATGCCATAGTTTTTCTCCTTTAGATCGGCATAAAGACGATACCGTAGATGGAAGCGGGCTGACCATTGAGCGCCTTAAGACCGTGCTTGACCACGCAGTTGTAATAAGCGGTGTCGCCGGGCTTTAAGACGCTCTTCTCATTGCCGTAGGTAAGTTCGATTTCGCCAGCCAAGCAGATAATCAATTCCTCGCCTTCGTGACTCGACAGCTCATCTACGCCATTCGCCGCGAATTCGATGCGGAACGGATCCATGTGCCGATCGGGCTTGCCGAGCGCCAACGAGTGGGACGCGTAACCGAGTTCGTTCATGCCTTCGTCCGCAACTTTCGCCGCTTCGATATCCGCAGCACGGGTGATGATCGGATCGGGCTTGAACTGATCGTCCATGAAAGTTCCGAGGCGCTGCCCGAGCGCGCGGGAAAGCTTGGTAATCACACCAAGCGCGGGTAATACTTCGCCCTCTCAATGGAATTAATGATCTTCTCGTCGATGCCGCTTTT
>R14__coassemble_927_pt1 | contig 16766 bp, 11 predicted proteins | sample R14__metabat2_high_PE_051 | metagenome-assembled genome bin R14 | reverse complement strand
GGTAAGGTGAAACTTACGGGAGTCAAGGGCTTTGGTCCGAGCAACACTACTGGCGCTTGCGCGGCGGAAGTGATTCTCGAGGATGATGGCGACACCAAGGCGCTTACGATTACGGACGGCTATTCGTCCGCCGCCTATACCTTCGATAAGATCTCGGGTTCGGGTACGTTCTGCTTCGATAAGGATAAAGTAACCGCTCAGTATCGTATCAAGGATATCTCGGGCTTCACCGGAGCTTTCGGCAATATTAAGTCCTTCCGTGTGGAAATTGGCAATGGTACGGAAACGACCGATTCTGGTAAGGTTACCTTTGATGATGGAATTACGATTCCGGCGGGATTGACCGTAACTTCGCCGAAGTTCGGCTCGACCATTACCTTCACTTCGGATGAAGAACTCGTTGCGGGTAGTACGGTGATGACGGTTGCGGGTACGAATCCGGATCTGAGCAAGGTAACGGCGAATGGCTCGTTTGCGCTTGAGCAGGTCGGTCAGGTCCTCAAGCTCGCAACTTCGTTCACTGAGCCGTCGTTGACGGTTGGGGAGATTACTTACGAAGCTGGTAAGGACTTCGTCGGCGGCAAGGTCACGGTTAACGTGAGCAATGTCGACCTCGGTAATGCGACCGAACTCGAAGCGGTACTCTACTACGCGAGCGGTGATCAATGGGTCAAGGCTGGTTCGAAGACGATTACGACCGGTACGACGTCCGTCACCTTCGAAGATACGAGCGCTGACCACATTCCGGCGGGTAGCATGCCGCAGTACAAGGTGGCGTTCGCCTATACGGCAGCGGGACTGGAGAATCCGGTCGTGTTCAAGGGCGCGGATGATGAATATACGGACTATGGTAAGAACTTCAATACGATCACTGGCTGGATTGATGAAGACGGCGACACCAAGTTCGGTACGACCGGTACTTGGGAAGGTTATGCCTCGCATAGCGCGGACGGCATCGTAATCGCTAAGGAAGAAGGTGAATATGCGACCTTTGCTCCGAGCAATACGATGAATGGTTATTCGGCGTCGATCATCACCAAAGTCAGCTTCGGTGCGGCGGACGATCTGGATGCGCTCAATGCGGAGACCGATAAGCCTGCGCAGACGGGCGTCACCATCGTTCAGGATGGCGAAACCTACAAGTTTGCGTACTATAATCCGACCGAAGGCGTGTGGACGAACTTCCTCTTCGGAACTGAAGTGGCACTCGAAACGTCCTATAAGGTGGTCGTGGGTCTCGATTACGCCGCGCATACAGGCACCATCGTGATTTACGAAGATGCGGATGAAGTTTCGCTCATTGACTTGGTGTCGTTCGATCTGCCGGATGCGGCGACGACGTTCACGGGTATGGACTTCACGGGCGACGGCACGATCGCGTCCATTGAGGGTGAGTACTACGATTCGAACCTCGCGTCTGTCAATGGTACGGAATATGCGACGCTTCAGGAAGCGATTGACGCGGCTGGCGCTGATGATGAGATCATCCTCCTCAATACCAACGTGACCGTTCCGGAAGGCTGGAAGATCGAAGACGGCAAGCTCGTCAAGGACGGCCTCATGCTTTATCTCGCGTATGAGTCTGCTGAAACTTTCGCGGGTACGCTTGTCTCTAACCAGATGACGGGTGCGACTTGGACGATTAAGGCGGATGATGAAGTATATATGCTTGAGCTTGAAGGTAATGCTAATGATATTTTCTCGTTCACCACAGTTGCTGGTGGAATGACGATGCCGGTCTTTAAGCTTACCTATCAGGTGGACTCCAGTGATGAAACAGCGATCGAGCAGGAATCGTACGGTTTCTATACCTTTGAAGTAACGGAAGGGACAATCTTCAGTCTTACCGCGGAAGAAGCGGCGTCCTCTGAGGCGGATCCGGAAGTCGTTCAGGAAGCGATTGTTGAGAGCGTGACTGAGCCGGCGGAAGGCATGTCTTTGGAAGAAACCAAGACGGCTGTTGCTGAGCAGGTCGAAACGCTTACTGAGTCCGGTGCGACGCCGCAGCAGGTCGCGGGCTGGATTAAGGACGGTGGATTCACCGGTGGTGCGATTGCGGTTGCGCAGGATATCGAAACCTCCTATAACCTCCAGACGACGCTCTTCACCGAGGAGCCGGTTGCGGAAGTGACGTCCATCGAGACCACCGAAGGCGAAGTCACCGAGGGTAACGTCGGTTATGACCTCACCTTCGAGATCAAGAATGGTGCGGAAGGCGAGGCGGTAACGCCGGCGACGACGGAAACGGTCAAGAACTATATCAAGACGATGGTTCAGGCCAATACCTCGCTCGACTTTGGCGAAACGACCAAGATTGTGGTTGAACCCACGATTGCGATCGATGGAACCGAGATCAAGGCGACGGTTGAACTGCCGCAGGATAAGTCCGCGGCCTTCATGAAGATCGAGAAGTAATTTAGGAGCGAATTATGACGATTGCGGACGTAGTCAAGGTTCTGGACGGAAAATTGATGGCAGGCGACGGGGCTAGTCCCCGCGCCGTAGGGGCAGTGGTCGCGAATGACCTCATGAGCGATGTACTCCTCTACGACGCCGACGACGTCCTACTCTTGACCTCGCTCGCCAGCGATCAGGCTATTCGGACCGCTCATATCGTCGGGGCTATGGGAGTAGTGGTGCACAACTCGAAGCCACTCTCCCAGACCATGCTCGAAGTAGCGAATTCGCTCCATATTCCGCTCGTATCTTCCCCGCTTTCGAAGTACGAAGCGTGTGTACGCATTCACGACGCCTTAGCGCAGGAAAAGTAAGATGAGCGGATATTCCCCCGTAATTCTCGAGGGACAGCAACGCCAGGATGATGAAATCCTGGCGAAGCGTCCATTAAGCGCCGAAGAACTGGGTGGAGGCGGCGGTAGTGAAGTTATAATGGAACTACTGCAGCGCTTCAAGGTAAGGGACGTGATGAAGCGCGAAATACTGTCCGTTCCCCGCAGCGCCACTTTACGGGATGCGCAGCGAATTATGCGCGAAAACCGGATTTCGGGGTTGCCGGTTTCCGAGGGGGGACGTCTCTACGGAATTGTCTCGGTAAACGACATCATCAATGCGCTGGATGGCGGATGGATCGGCGATACCTGTGAAAACCGGATGGCGACTAATCTCGTGGTGTTGGAATCGGGGATGCCGCTTGCGTATGCGCTTAGGTACTTCAATAACTATACTTATGGACGCTTCCCCGTGCTCGATGCCGAGCGCAAATTGGTGGGAATCATCTCCCAGCGCGATGTAATGCGGGCGCTCCTGTTGGAACTTACGGTGGAACTGCGGAAACTCGAGCGAAAGACGTCCGCCAAGAAGGAGGAGCGTCCCAGCGACAAGTATATGCGTAAGGATTGGGCGGTACTTCATAATGATCTCGCCAGCGCCGGTAAGGCGGCGAATGAGATTCGTCAGATCTTGAAGGAGAAGAAGGTCGATCGGGCGTTGGCGCGTCGGGTGGCAGTTGCGGCGTATGAGCTCGAAATCAATATCTGCATCCATTCGCATGGAGGAGTACTTACCTTTATCCTTGCGGATGATAAGATTATAGTGCAGGCGAAGGATAAGGGACCGGGCATTGCGGATATCGAGTGGGCGTGTAAGGACGGCACGTCGACTGCGAATGACTGGATTAGGTCCATGGGCTTCGGCGCCGGCATGGGACTCGCCAATTCCAAGCGGGTTTCGGATGCGTTCGAGATTACCAGCGAGGTGGGTAAGTTCACCCAGGTGATATGTGCGTTCGATAGACTGGAAGGACTGAAGGGATGATGGATTTAAAGACTATATGTGAGAAGGTCGAGGGCGAGGTCGAGGTCGAGATTGGTGGGGTTAAGGCTGAGAGCGTGTATGTTGGGGACTTATTGTCGGATATTATGGGACATGCCGGAGAGGGCTGTGCGCTCGTCACGATTCAGAACCATCTCAACACGATCGCCGTTTGTACGCTTGTAGGGTGCGAAGTGATTGTACTTTGTCATAATCGTCCCGTGCCGCCGGATATGGCAGAGGCGGCAAAGCGGGAAGGAATCGGCATTATTGTGAGTGCTAAGTCCCAATACGCCGTCGCTAAGGCGTTGATGGAGCTGCCGGTATCGGAAAAGTGAAGTTCGACCTCCATATCCACTCCTGTCTTTCGCCGTGTGCGAATCTGGAGATGAGTCCGTCGGAAATCGTAAAGCGGGCGCAGGCGGCGGGAATGGATGGAATTGCGCTTACCGATCATCAGAGCGCAAGGAATTGCGAGGCGATTGCCGAATGTGCGAAAAGGGCGGGGATTAAGTGTCTGTTCGGACTTGAAGTATGCTCCGCTGAAGAAGTTCATAACCTCACCTTGTTCGATACGGTCGAGGAGGCGATGGCAATGACGGACTTCGTCTACGGCGCAATGCCGAAGCGGGTGAATGATCCGGATGTATTCGGCGATCAGCCGGTAGTTACTTGGGATGACGACATCGTGGAGATGGAATGGCGCATTTTGGCGATGGCGTGTAGGCTTCCAATTGCGGAAATTGGGAAGAAGTGCCATGAGTTAAACGGACTCTTTATCGCCGCGCATATCGATAGGAGCGCCTTCAGCGTCTATTCGCAGTTAGGGAGCATCCCGAAAGAGGCCGAATATGATGCGGTCGAGCTTTCGAGGACCGCCGATGAAACCATTTGGCTACCGAAGGCGGAAGGGTACGCGGTTACGCGTTCCTCCGATGCGCACAATCTTGATGATGTCGCTCGGGTATGGACCGAAGCTAACCTCCCCGAATTCTCCGTCGCTGGCCTAAAAGCCGTCTTTTCTTCCCATACTACCACCCCATCCCCTCGTCTTACTAATTTCTAATCCATCATTCTTCATCCTTCATTCTTCATCCTTCATCTCCCATGCACGCTTCCATTGCTGATGTCATTGCCGATACTACCCAGAACTCAATTGAGGCCGGGGCGAAGCGAATTGCGCTTACGATCGTTGAGGATGGGGAAACGATTGCGGTGACGATTGAGGATAATGGCAAGGGAATGGATGAAGCGACGGTGAAGCGGGCGTTTAATCCATTCTTTACGGAAGCCGGCAAGCATGATAAGCGCAAGGTGGGGCTGGGGCTCCCGATTCTAAAGCAGATTTGTGATGAAACGGATGGTGGAGTGGAGCTTAAGAGCGAACTTGGTAAGGGTACGACCTTAAAGTATCATTTCGCGGCGAAACATATTGATTTGCCGCCGATGGGGGATTTGGTGGAGATGGTGCTGATGCTCTTCAATTATCCGGGTGATTTTGAGCTTATCTTCACGCATAAGCGGGGTGAGAGCGATTATACGATTTCGCGGTCGGAACTTTCGGAAGCGATCGGTGGCTTTGAAAGTGCGGATTCGCTTGCGCTCGCCAAAGAGTTTTTGCAGGGTCAAGAGGACGATTTGAAGGCATGATTTTGCATGTGGATATGGACGCGTTCTTTGCGTCCGTTGAACAGCGGGATCATCCCGAGTGGAAAGGTAAGCCGGTAATCGTCGGGTCGGGTCCGCACGAACGGGGAGTAGTCTCGACTTGTTCGTACGAGGCGCGCAAGTTCGGGGTGCATTCCGCAATGCCGTCCCGAACGGCGTATGTGAAATGTCCCACGGGGATATTCGTCCATCCGCGGATGGAGCGCTATCAGGAGGTTTCCGCGCAGGCGTTCGAGGTGTTCGGACATTACTCACCGTATGTGGAGGCGGTAAGCATTGATGAGGCGTTCATCGACATTACGGGGTCCATCCATCTTTTCGGCAGCGCGGAAAAACTGGGAAATTCGCTGCGCGAGGAGGTAAGGCGGGTTTGCGGGGTTACGTGTTCGGTGGGAATCGCGGCGAATCGGCTGTTGGCGAAGGTAGGGTCCGAACAGCATAAACCGAATGGACTCACCATGATGCCGACGGATCCGCAGGAGGTAGCGCGGTGGTTGGCGGATAAGCCGATTGGGATATTGTGGGGGGTGGGACCTTCCACCATCGAGGCGCTGAGGCCGTATGGAATCAAGACTTGTGGGGATTTGCAGCGGCTTTCGACGTCCCCAGGGAAGAATTTAGTGGAGAATGAGCAGTTGTTCGAGCTTGCTTTCGGGAGGAGCGAGGCGAAAGTGTATTGGGAACCGGCGGAAGGGAAGTCCGTTTCTCGGGAATATACGTTTGAGGAGGATGAGGCGGATCGGGAGCGGGTAAGGGCGCGGTTGTTGGCGTTGGTGGAGGAGGTAGGGCGGCGTTTTCGGAAGGAGCGGAAGTGGGCGAACACGGTTCGGATCAAGGTAAGGGATATGTATTTTAAGACGTTCACGCGGCAGATGTCGTTGGCGTCGCCGGTGAGGGATGATATTGCGCTTAGGCGGGCGGCGCTTAAGTTGTTTGAGGAGAGTTTCCCAAGTCCCTTGATTTCGCCGATTCGATTAATCGGGTTCGGGGTGGCGAATTTCGTCAATTCGCCGAAGGATGGCGGGCAGATGAGCTTGTTTGCGGATGAGGAGGAACTGGAGCGTGAGAAGCGCGAGAAACTCTCCGAAACCCTCGATGCGCTCAAATCCAAGTTTGCATTGTAATTTTTTCAAACTTTCCCCCTTGACCCAATTGAGAGGAATATGATATAATACGCGCAAATATGCGGAAAATTGATGAGGTTATTAGCGTATCCGATCAGGGTATATCGCGGCCATACATCTGTATGGATGATGGCGGAGGTATGCGCTAGTGCAAGGTCAATCATACTGGAATACGGGCAGTTATTTGCGAGTGGATTTGCGCGAATATTGCGCGTGCGTTGAATTTGCCGGTGCCGGATTTTGCGATTTTCAAACTTATTTATGAGGATTTTAACGGTTGGCGTTGCAATTATGGCAAGGACAATGCGCCAGATTTAGTGACATCGGCGAATCCGTATGTATTCGGATCCTTGAATGTTGACAATGTAAAAGATGTATATGATCCCCAGCTTGAGTTACGGCATATAGACGCGAATGTGCTGGCGAAAATTTACATGTTTGATCGCTTAATCCGCAACACTGATAGAACTGATGTAAATAGTAATTTGTTAGTTAATGGTAGCGTGTATATCATTGATCATAATAACGCATTTGATTTAGAATTCAACGATGATGTTTTCGCTAAAGAGCATATTCTCCGCGACTATTTTCGGGCCGCTACTGATGAGTTAAAGGCGAAATTCCTCGAACAGATTGAGCGCGAGCTAACTTCGGAGTTGATTTTCCGTAAGTGGAGTGAAATGCCCGATGTGTGGATGGAAATCGGCGAGGAGATTTTGCCTCCGGAAACGATAATCAAGACCCTGGGTTGTAGATACTGATATGAGTGATGGAAAATACCTTTGTTCGGTGATACCGGTTTATCTTAAGCCGCGGGTGGACGTTGCCGACATTGCGGCATTCGGGGTGATTGTGGTTTGCAACGAAACCGGTTATAAAGGTTTCAAAATCGCGATGAACGATGAGAAGGTTACCAAGCGGTTGCTGGCGTTTTTCCCGGAATATGGATGCGCAAACCTTATGCAGGCTTATCAATGGGCGGAGCATGACATTGACTTTGCATTCAGTAAAGATAAGGCGTCGGGCACGGGTGATGCACTTATGAATTTGATTCGTCCCCGGGAAAATGTAATTAGATATGGTTCAGCGCGAATGTCCATGGCGAAGGATCCGGCGGTAGAACTTGAGAAACAATATGCGCTTTTAGTTTCCCGTTCTTAAATTTTTCAATTTTTCCCCTTGACCAAATTGGGGTATTGTGGTATAATACACTCATCAAAATTGAAAAAGGAACACAAGACCATGCTCAAAAAACTATATCTCGCGTGCGCATGCGCGCTTCTCTCAACCATAGCGTCGGCGGTTAACTATGATCCTACGCCGGTCTTCTCGCAGGACTTCGAAAATGAGACGACCTGGTCCGCGAATCTCGCGAACGGCACGCTCTCAAATGCGATCATGGGAACTTCGACTTCAATCTCAGGCACGCTTGCAGATGTCTCGCGTCAGTCGCGTACGAAACTCGACGAATCGACATCATACTTTTGTCAGATTTCGAAAAAAGGTACGACCAGCAGTCTGCTGACGATTCCAGACGGCACTTTCACCGACGTCACCGACTATAAGGTCGAGTTCGATTTTCTGCTTGAGGCGCCATATAGCAAGAATTCCTCCACCGACTACAAGACGGCGTTTATGGTGAATGATGCCGAGGGGAATCCGGTATTGACGATTTGGTCGAGTTACGGCGATAAGAACGCGGACCAGACCAAGGGCAATATCTGCCGTGGGGATGATGCCGAAGATCTCGTCCTTTCCGCCTTTACCGTAGCTGCGCGCGGTTCTGGCATCACCAACGATTGCAAGCAGGCACTTTGGTATCACGCGAATATCGAAGTCGCCGGTGAGACGGTTGCACTGACCGTGCTGAAACCGGATGGTACAACACTTTGCGACACTACGACGATCACGGAGTCTTTCGCCTCGACAATCAAGTATATCGGCATTCGTATTGTGGATGCTAATTACACCACATACGATGGTATTGACGACATCATTGTCTCCAAGGCGCTTGCGGCGAGTGCCTTTGTCTGGACCGGTGCGGCGGGGGATGGACTTTGGACGACGCCCGGTAACTGGTCCGTCGGCGGCGTCGCGCAGACCGAGCTTTATCCGAGCGATGCGGATACCGCGACGATCGGCGATGATGTGACGATCACGGTTCCTGCCGATGTCGTTTTCGGGACGCTCGATCTCGGCAGCGGCGTCACTTTCGACGTGCTCTTCGATGACAGCAATCTTTCCTTCACGGTTCCGAGCGGTGCGACGGCGGCGGCGTGCGGTCCGTACAGCACGACGCTTGCGGACGGCGTCCTCACCGCGACGCGCGTCGCCTCGACCTTCACCTGGGGTGGTGTGAGCGGCGACTGGAGCGATGCGGGCAAGTGGCTCGTCGGCGGCAAGGCGACCGGAGTCGCGCCGGGGGCGGACGACTCGGTGGTCTTCGGGGATGGCTGCGACGCGAAGACGGTCACGCTGACCGCCAACGCGGCAGCGGAAACGGCTTGGTTCGGCGCGGCGGGCGTCACCTTCACCGGGTCGTACGCGCTCGTCTGCGACGTCACGACTAATCTGGAGAACAAAGTCGGCAAGATGGTGCTTGCAGGGGACATCCATTTGCGTACGCCTGCAGACAAGAACGGCAAGTTCTACGTCGATGTGGAAGTTCCGGAAAACGAAACGGCGTACATCGACAACGTCAACAACGGCAATAATAAGACTTCCTATTCCTCCGAGGTCTACGGCGCGCTTACCGGCAAGGGTACGCTTCACTGCAAGAATGCTTCCGCGAACAGTTATGTCGGCGTGCAGCTTTACGGCGACCTGAGCGGCTTCGAGGGGACGCTTATCGCGGACGACAAGAACGCCGCTAACGCCTCGCGTAATAATTTCAAGATTTACGATGGCGACGGCGACGGCTTCGCCGGTTCCTCGAACGCCTGTTGGGAAATCCACAGCTCTCAGGCGAACGGTTATGACTGTCTGATTTCCGGCGTCACCTATTATTTCGGGTCACTTGACGGCGGCGTTTATCAGAAAGGCGGCACGGCAGCCTCGCTTATCGAAATCGGCGCGCTCGGTCTTGATTGCAATTTCGGAGGCGATATCGCTTCCACGCCGATCCGCAAGGTCGGTACGGGCACGCTCACCTGCAGCGCTTCCAACATCGGCGACATCGAGATTGCTGGCGGCGGCTTCGCGCTCAACGCGAATACCCAGAAGGGCAATATTTGCTTCACCGGCGTTGGCGAATACCGTCAGCTTTGCGATAACGGCGACCTTTCGAAGAAGTTCACCGGCTCGACTGAGTTCCCAGTCGTTTATCACGATGGCAATACCAACCGCACCTGGCAGAATACCTTCCAGGGCAATACCGCCGGCTTCACCAAGCGGGGCTCGGGCGTGCTGACGATGGAGAAGGCGCCGACGTCAAGCGGTCCGTACACGATTGCCGAGGGCGGGCTCGTCCTCCCCAAGGGCGCAACTATTAGTGGCTCGTTGACCGTTTCTGATGGTGCGACCATCGCGTTCTCCGATGCGCTTTCGGGTGAAGAGGAAACTCTCCTTTCTTGGACGGCAGAAGGCTCGTCCGTCACGCTCGACAAGTTCGACGTTTCCGTATCGTCTCCGATGGAACTCGCGATCACAACGACGGACGGCATTTCGTCGCTCGTAGTTGAGCGTGAGGCGCTGGTGTATGTTTGGGCGGGTGCGAGCAACGGACTTTGGTCCGAAGCTTCAAATTGGAAGGTTGGCGATGAGACCGCTTCTGTAGCGCCGAGTTCGCTGGATAAGGTGACGATTGGGGATAATATGACAGTAGTGGTGGCTGATGACCAGGGTATTGGCTCCATCACCCTCGGAACTGGTTCAAAGCTGGCAGTAATCGTTCCGGCGGATGGCACGATGACCTTTACCTTGCCGAGCGGTGTGGAGTCCTCCTCGATTGTTGCGGCAGGTCCGTTTGAGCTCACCTACGAAAATGATGTCTTTACGGCGACGCGTATTGCTTCGACCTTTGTCTGGGCGGGTGGAAATAGTGACTGGACGACTGCCAGCGCGTGGACGGTAGATGGCAAGCCGACGTCGGTCTATCCGGCGAGTGATGATACAGCGCAGTTTGACAGCGCAGGTACGGTTAATCTGCCTACGGATGTTGCCGCGAAGACGATGGTGGTCAATGCGGCGGTGACGCTCGTTGGACCGAATGCGGTAAGTGTATCTCTTAATGGCAGTGGTAAAGCTAAAGGTCTTAGCGGCGGTCATCGGGTGGATACCGAATCGGTTTCCGGTACCGGTAAGTTGACGCTTTCAAATGCGATTATCCGTTCGCTCGTTGCCGATACGCCGATCAGTGTGGCGCTCGAAATCGCGAAAGACACCTCGAACGGCTTGGTAGTCATGAATGGTTGCACGATTCAGTTGAGTGGCAACCTCTCCGGTTCTGGCTACCTTTATACTTATCAGGAAAGTAACTATAATGGAGTCACTTATTCTGGAGCTGATAACAGCGGCTTCACCGGAACGATTGAGGCGCGAGTTTATGCGGATGCGATGCGTGATCGGACGAAGTTCGTCGGCGCTGGGGCTGCGATTTCGAATGGCCGTTTGATTCAGCATTTTCCGTATAATACTGAAGGGCAAAATGCGACCGTGGTAGCGGTAGGCGAAGATGGTGAAAAAGAATTTACCTTCGGCGCGATTGATGGTGTGGTTTGGCTTGATCAGTTGAGCGGAGTAACGATTGCAATCGGCAATACCGATGAAGATTCGTCGATTACCGGAGCTTTTTCACGTGGCTACAGGGATGCTTCTCATTACTGGGCGAACTACCTTAAGAAGATCGGTACGGGAACGCTGACTTCGTCGGCTAAACAAATCGGTGGGTACATTATCAACAATGGCGTTCTCGATATTACGACGGAAACGCCGATGTATAATGATTCCGTCAGCCCGTACATTCAGTTTACCGGCGGTACGCTCGCGATTACGCCGGTAGTGACGACGGTGGATGAAGAGGAAGTTACGACTTACTTCGATCCTTCCAAGTACATCAAGAACTCGACGGCGGCGATTAAGTTCAACGACAAGGGTAATAACTACATCTGGGCGACGGCGCTCGATGCGAGCAACGAAGGTGGTTTGACGAAGTTGGGCGAAGGTACGCTCTCGATTGTGAAGGGGCAGACGCTCAATGGTCCGCTCGTGGTCAGCGCGGGTAAGATTGCGTTCACCGAGGCATCGACTGGCGTGGTTGGCGAGACGCTCCTTACCTGGACGACTTCCGATTCGGATGTGGAGCTCAGCGACTTCACTGGACTTACCGAAGTTACCGAGCCTACGGCGTATGCGATCGTTGAGAATGCGGACGGTACTTCTTGCCTCACCACGGTTACACTCGGGGATGTCCTGATTTGGACGGGTAATGGCGAGGATAAGCTCTGGTCCAATACCGCCAACTGGGCGTATCTCAATGGACAGGTACCGGCAGAGGCGCCGGGTACTGGTAAGACCGCGCGCTTCTTGGCGTCCTTGACTGAAGCTCCTGATGTCGAGCTCAATGGTGATGTGAGCTCGGAAGGTTCGGGTACGAGACTTAAGCTCGAGGCCTACTGCGATGTGAATCTGACCGGTCTTACCAAGCAGCGGACGCTCTATGTGACTTCGATTGGCGGCACCGGCGCGTTGACCTTGAATAACATCAAGATCCAGACCGAGCACTATAAGACGGTTACGATTCCGAACGATATCATAATCGATGGGGATGTGTACTTCCATATTCGCGGCGGCAATGGTAAGTTCGTCTATAATGGCGACTTCAGTGGCGAAGGTACAATTCATTTCGGTGGTGATGCTAACGGGAATGAGTCCCATACCTTCAATGGTTCGTGCTATGACTTCACCGGAACGATCACGATGGACGGCGGTACGAGCACTAAACCGATTGGCTTCGCGATCAATGTAGGGACTGGCGATCAGGTCGATCTCGTCGGCAATACGCTTACGATCGGCAGTGTGAATACGCTCAACATCACGGTTGCCAATGGCGCTGATGAAGCGTATTTCCCGGTAATCACGCGCTATGGTCTCGGTTCGCAGACCTTCGTTACGCCGACTACCAAGAGCGAAGTCAGCTGCCTTAAGTTCTACTACAGCGCTTCGACGCCGGCGGAACCGGGTAAGGATATCGAGGAAATTACGGCTACTACTGCGGAAGAAGCGTTGGAGAAGGTAACGGTGGTTCAGCCGGAAGCCGTCCGTAAGGCTGGCGTCGATACCACGACTTATCTCTCGCGCATCAAGCCGGTAGCGACGCTTGATGAAAAGACCGGTAAGTATGCGATTACCTTCGATGTCGCCGATGACTATGCGGCGACTGAACAGACGAAGGTTACCGCTGCAGCTACCAAGGCTCTCGAGGAAGCTAAGGAAGCGACCCCGACTGGTACGGTGTTCGGCAAGATCGTGACCATTGACGAGGTGAAGGACCTCACTCCGGGCTTCTACTACGAATTCGCCGCGTATGATAAGGACGCTGAGAAGTTCGTCGCTTGGGAGTGCAAGATGGCGGATAAGGATGGTAAGATCGATAATGCGCTGATTCCGTACACCACGGGCGATGGCGTGCAGGTCTTTAAGGTCAACTCTTACCTCGAAGAGCAGAAGTAAAAACAATTTTCGAATAATCGAATTTTCGAATAATCGAATTAAGGATTGAAAGGTAAAAATATGAAAAAACTGATTGCGATGGCGATGGTGGCGATGAGCGTAAATGCCTTTGCCGTGAGTTCCTGGGATTACTTCCTCGGCTCGGTGGAAGCGGTGGATGGTACCGCTTCGACTACCGGCTACTCGGCCTATATCATTGATAAGAACGATCTTACCGGCACGACTATTGCCGGGGTAGGTGATGTCTTTAGCTGGGTGTACGATAACTACGGTACGGCTGCGTGGGAAGATCTGGCGAAGACCACGATGTCCCCGACTGAGTATGTCGACGGTTATGTGGGCTTTAAGAACTACACCGATACGCTTACTGGGGATGCGAGCGACTACTATCTCGTCGCGTTCTATGAAAGCGGTAGTTCCACCCTCGGCAATGTGCTTTCGAGCGACGCCGGTTATAAGGGCAATCTCGGTTTTGGCGTGACGTCCTCCCCGACTGCTTCCGGTTGGCAGGCGGTTCCGGAGCCTACGAGCGCGATGCTGATGCTCCTCGGCGTTGGCCTCGTCGCCCTCAAGCGCCGCCGCGTCTAATAACCTTTACACTATTATTTTACTCCTGCGCTGGGTTCTATCTTACCCAGCGCTTTTTTCATTGACATATTGGCTTGATTTATGCTATAATGCACATAATAAGAATAGTGTTATACGTCAAAAACGTGACAACACATCGTTCGCTAAATGTCAAATACGTGTCAAGATGTCTGATTTAAAGGATTAAAAACGTGAAAAGAAAGATATATAAACAACTTTTAGAGTGGAAAGCACGAGATTCAAAAAAGGTCGCGATTCTGCTTGACGGAGCGCGTCGGGTTGGCAAAAGTTGGATTGCTGAAGAGTTTGGCAGAAATGAATATGAGAGTTATCTTCTTGTAGATTTTCGTCTTGTTAGTCCGGAAGTGCGGGGAATGTTTGAGACCCAGCTTGATCGATTGGACGATTTCTTCTTCAATCTATCTGCGTATTACAATGTTAAATTGATACCCGGAAAGAGTTTGTTGATTTTTGATGAGATTCAGTTTTTCCCCAGGGCTCGTGAGGCGATTAAATGGTTGGTTAAGGATGGGCGGTTCGACTATATTGAAACGGGCAGCCTGGTGTCAATCAATGAAAATGTGAAAGAAATTCAAATTCCAAGTGAAGAGCGTCGATTAACCATGCATCCAATGGATTGGGAAGAATTTCTTTGGGCTACTGGAAATGAAATTCTCGGTGAGTCGCTGAAACGATCGGCGGCTATGCGAACGCCACCTGCGAATGCGATTCATAAACGCGCCATGGAATTAGTGCGTCAATATATGGTTGTCGGCGGCATGCCTCAAGCTGTTGAGATATTTGTTCGGGAAAGGGATCTTGATGCCGTAGATCGACAAAAACGTGATATCCTGGAATTGTATCGTAATGACATCGCAAAGCACGCAGGGCGGAATACTAGGAAAGTACAATCGATTTTCGATGGCATTCCCTCACAGTTGAGTCGTCATGATCGCATATATCGGCTTTCGGCATTGGGAAAGAATGCTAGATTTCGGTCTTATGAGGATGCGTTTCTTTGGTTAGACGATGCCAAAATCGTCAACACTGCCTATAACTGTACTGAACCAAATGTCGGACTTAGAATGTCCAGCGATCGTAATACCTTGAAGCTATACATGGGCGACACTGGGTTGCTGGCTAGTCTTGCGTATGATGAAAGTGAAGCTACCCGTAGTGAAGTGCAACGGATGATTCTCTACGGTAAACTCGAAGCGAATCTTGGTATGATTATGGAAAATTTAGTTGGTCAGATGATTGTTGCTACGGGACGAAAACTCTATTTCTATGCAAAGAGTGATAATGAAAACGCGGAAGAACGGATGGAGATTGATTTTCTCGTGTCAAAACAAGATGTCGGACGACGACACAATATCTCACCGATTGAAGTTAAAAAAACTAAACGCATCCGGACGGCAAGCTTATTGAAATTCAAATCAAAGTTCGCTTCTGACCTCTCAACCTCTTATCTCGTCCATACTGGAGCATATGCCGAGAAAGATGATTCCGTTAAGCTGCCAGTTTATATGCTGCCTTTTATTTTTTGAGATATTAAACTGGGACAATTTGGCGCAGTTGTTGGGACAATTGGGTGGAAAATGCGGGTGGCACGGTTTTTGCTATGCCATTTGTGTTGGTAAATAATTTAAGGAGACAAACACATGAATGCAAGCTATACTCCGCCGGAGAATGAAGAAAACTGCTTGGAGAAATACGGCAGCGATTTGACCGAGCTCGCGCGTAATGGCAAGCTCGATCCGGTGATTGGACGCGACACCGAGATAAGGGACGTTATCCGCATCCTTTCCCGCAAGACCAAGAATAACCCCGTCCTCATCGGCGAACCGGGTGTAGGCAAAACCGCAATCGTTGAAGGTCTCGCGCAGCGAATTGTGCGCGGGGATGTGCCGGAGGGACTTAAGGATCGCATGGTCTTCTCCCTTGATATGACGGCTCTGATGGCAGGCGCGAGCTATCGGGGACAATTCGAAGAGCGTCTGAAGATGGTCCTAAAGCGCATCAAGGAGAGCGAGGGACGTATCATCCTCTTCATTGACGAAATCCACACCATCGTCGGCGCCGGCAAGACCGAAGGCAGTTCAGACGCCGGTAATATGTTAAAGCCGATGTTGGCGCGCGGTGAACTCCACTGCGTAGGCGCGACTACCCTCGATGAGTACCGTAAGTATATGGAAAAGGACGCCGCCTTGGAACGTCGCTTCCAGCCAGTTATGGTCGAAGCGCCGAATGAGGAGGATGCGATTTCGATCTTGCGCGGCATCAAGGAACGGTTTGAGAAGTATCATAACGTGCATATCCGCGATGAAGCGTTAGTAAGTGCGGTCGTGCTCTCTTCGCGCTATATCCAAGATCGTTTCCTGCCGGATAAGGCGATTGACCTCTTGGATGAGGCCTGCGCCCGGATTCGCACCGAGATGGATTCGTGTCCCCAGGAGCTGGACGAGATTTCGCGCCATGTACGGCGGCTCGAGATCGAGGCGATTGCGCTTAAGAAGGAGAAGGACGATAATTCGCATAAGCGGCTGGAGGAACTCGAAAAGGAACTTAACGAGCTTAAGGCGAAGGCGGATAAGATGTCCGCCCAGTGGAAGGAAGAAAAGAGCGCTTTGGCGGACGTCAAACGCGTGCGTGCCCGCTTGGAAGCGGAGAAAGTGCGTCATGAACAGGCGATTCAGAAAGGCGACCTCAACGAGGCGGCGCGATTGCAGTATGGCGTAATTCCGGAACTGGAGCAAAAACTCAAGACCCACGAGGAAGACTTACGGCGCAATTCGGCGAATTCGCTCTTGAGCGAGGAAGTAACCGCCGATGAAATCGCCCAGGTAGTCTCGCGCTGGTCGGGAATTCCCATAACCAAACTGGTGGAAGGCGAACGCGAGAAATTGGTGCGTCTTGCCGATACACTCCACGAACGGGTGATTGGAC
>R14__coassemble_926_pt1 | contig 16812 bp, 13 predicted proteins | sample R14__metabat2_high_PE_051 | metagenome-assembled genome bin R14 | reverse complement strand
TAATATGGTTAAATCTGCAAACCCAAATTGCCTTTCAACAATTGGATTATTGCATTTGTGTCTAAAAAGTAGTACTTACCACTCATCGCGCATCTTCCGCTGTTCTTTTACAGCGTCTCCCTTCCACTGAAGCTTTCCTGCAATATCCGAAAAGTCATACTTATGTTTGCGTGACGCTTCAAGCGGAACTAAAATCACTTGAAATGAATACGAACGATACTCCTCCGGGATATCAATCGATATCCGATTCTGCTCAGGTCTCACAAACTTTTGTATCGCCGGTATATTAGGCCCCTCCTTTCGCTTTTTTGATCACTATCTTTTTCATATTCATAAATCCTCCACAATTTTGAGGGATATTTTACCAAATTTCATATCCCCCGTCAAGAGCAAATCCGACCTGTGTCGTATGTGCCAAACCCGGGATTAAGGGGATGGGTGCGCTGACTAGACCGATCTGACCGAATTACATCCGGCCGGAGAGGGCGTCGATAAGATCGCAAAGCCGCTTGTAGGCGACGCCGAGATCATCGTTGGTCACTTGGAACATGTATTCGCCAGCGCGGGACATCTCTTCCTCGGCATTTGCGAGGCGACGCTCGATCACCTCCTGAGAATCGGTGCCGCGTCCCTCCAACCGCGCCCGCAATTCTTCCATATCCGGCGGATTGATGAAAATATCCACATACCCCGCCTTCATCGGATCAGTATCCGGCAGCGCTCGCACATACTCGCGCACCTTCGCCGCGCCTTGAACATCAATATCGAGAATCATCGAGTTCCCTTCCGCGAGCACTTCCTCGATGGGACCTTTCAACGTACCGTAATAATTACCATGCACACAGGCATATTCGATGAAGGCGTTTTCCTTAATCAGTTCCTCAAAACGCTCCTTGGTGCGGAAATGATAATCAAGGCCGTCCTCTTCCTCCCCACGCGGCGCACGGGTAGTGCAGGAGATGGAATAGACGATGTCGCAATATTCCTGCAACAGCATGTCGATCAACGTGGACTTTCCACAGCCCGAAGGCGCGGACATTACGATAAAAAGCGGTTTGATTTGCATAGGTTACTTCCCAAATTTAAGTTTAAGCGCGATCTTGATCGATTCCGCCGCAATGCCCGGAGTAATCTTTGAATATCCGCGCGTACGATCGGTGAAAATAATCGGAATTTCCACGATGTTGAGTCCCGCCTTCCAAGTGCGGTGGTTCATCTCCATCTGGAAAGAATAACCGGCCGAGGCGACGGACGGAAAATCGATTTTGCGCAGCGTTTCCGCCCGCCAGCACTTAAGTCCCCCCGTAGGATCCCGAAGCGGCATACCGGTCACGAATCGGATGAACATACCCCCGAGCCGTGAAATGAGCCTACGCTTGAACGGCCAATCAGGCGTTGCGCCGCCCTTCACATAGCGCGAGCCGATCGTCATATCCGCGGTTTCCATGGAAGCAACAAGCCGCGCGATATCTTTCGGGTCGTGGGAAAAGTCGCAGTCCATCTGTACGATCAATTCCGCCCCAAGCTTAAGCGCTTCAGTAAAGCCCGCTACATACGCGCGACCGAGACCCTCTTTCTTCGTACGATGAAGGGTGTGGATACGCTTATTCCCTGCCGCCAGCCGGTCGATGATCTCGCCCGTACCATCCGGCGAATTATCGTCCACAAACAGAAGCTCCACCTCCGGATGCGCCAATACGGCTTGCGCCATCGCCTCTACATTATCCTTTTCGTCGTAAGTAGGAATCACCACTATCGTTTTCTTCATAGTATCCCCTTCAGTATTCTAACTGACTGCCGCCGATGACTTCCCGGAGAATCGAATCGCCGGGTACCAGCGTAGCATCGATCGGGGTGATCGGATTCATTAGCCTAATCATATTCATGATCATCTTATCATCCCCGAGTTCCCTCCGCGCCTTTTCCAAAAGTCCGCCGACATAGAACTTCAAAACCGCCATCTCATATACCAAATACGAATCAAATGTAGCCTCGGCCAGCTTGCGGAACGGCTCGATCCACCGCGCTTCCCCAGCCATTACCTTCGGCCACATCTTTAAGGTATCGACCGGAGAAAGTTTGCGGAAATGATTATCCCTTACCATGCGCCGCAGAAATCTCGCTTCGCTGCTTTTCGGCGTAATCCCGCCGAACACGTCAATCGAAGGCTTAGGATCAATCGAAACGCGGTATTTAAGCGCTTCATCCACCCCTTCGGTGAGCCGAGGATTAAGCGCATGGATGCCTTCCAAAACGATTATTCCATTCTTCTGCAAGGTGCGGACCTCATCCGTGAAAACCGGTTCGTGATTGCAGAAATCGAACTTTCTTACATACACGCCCTCCCCACCGATAAGCGCATTAATATCCGCCGAAAGCCGCTCAACATCTACGCAGTCCACATGCTCATAATCGAACTCACCATTCTCATCCCTGGGATTCTTCCGATCGCCTACGAAATAATCATCAGTTGAGATATGCATGGCATGGCGATCGTTGACCCGAAGCTGCGTCGCGAGACGCTTCGCGGACGTCGTCTTACCTGCCGCCGAACCGCCAGCTACGAGTACGAGCCGCACATTACCCCGCGCGCATATATCATCCGCAATCTTCGAAAGCGCCTTTATCTGCCGCGCTTCGGCAACACGGATAATTTCCTTGATGGAACCGTCCGCAATCGCGTTATTGAGGTTCGCAAGCGTCATTTCACATTGCTCCCGCGCCACCCGAGTTTACGGGCGAGCACATCGTAAGGATCGTATCCCTTAAGTTCCACCAATTTCGCGGCGCGTGCGCTCTTGCGGATGGTCACGCTTTCGCCTTCCTCCAGCGTAAGCACGTTTTCGCCGTCCGCATAAACTCCCGCAGTCATCGCATTACCGGCGGTACGTGAACGCGCAGTCACCTGAAATTCCGCGCTGTCGTTGATTACGAGCGGACGTACCCCAAGCGCGTGCGGATTCATAGGAGTTACCACAAACGAGCGCGAATTCGCCATCAAAACGGGACCTCCCGCCGCCAATGAATACGCCGTGGACCCAGTAGGCGTCGAGAAAATAAGCCCATCCGCCATATAACGGGTTACGAAACGTCCATCGGCATAGAGATCGAGGAGTGCGGAATGTCCACTCCGCTCCCGCGAGACGACTACATCATTAAGCGCGGTGAACCCGCCATCGACCTCGAGAAGCGTCCTTTCGGAAAGCGTAAACTCCCCATTCTTAAGCGCTGAAAACGCCGCGGAAGCGTCCTCAAGGGTAACGGACGCCAAATAGCCGAGCCCCCCGAGATGAAGACCGAAAATTGCCTTCTCCGGGAACTCATGCACCGCCTTCAGGATCGTGCCATCGCCCCCGAGCGTAACCACCAAGTCGAAGTTGTCCCCTTCGACCACTTCCAAACCCGCAGTTTCCGCCGCACGCGAGATCGTCCCGAAATGTTCCTGCACCTCGGGCTTCTCGCGATTGGCGTAGAAGCGGATTTTCATCGCTTAAGGCAACTTAGCCGAACACTTCAAAGATCGGATCGACCTCGAACGGCATTTTGTCGGGCGTTACATACACCCCGACCCGCATCAATTGACGCGCCCACTTAGCCTGCATATCCTGCTTGCAGGTCGCGGGACTGTCCGTTCCTTCCGCATTCTTGACCGGGGAGAATTCCCACTTCGTATCAAATGCGAGAAACGCCGCCTTCTTGGCATTCGGCAGAATATCGAAGATGAACTTCTCAAACTTGTAGCCGTTCGGTTCCGTAGGCTTAACCGTCTTGCCGCCGACGACCGTCGGGATCTTCTTGAACGCCAAGTGAAGCGGCATCGCCTTGTTCGCTTCGCGCTCGAGGAACGCACGGTCGAATACGTGAATCGCCGGCGAGCCATAACGATAGTAGAGCTTGCCGCTCTTATCCTTACGAGTGCACTGCTCCTTGGTCATTTCCGTATATTCGACCATCCGGTAGCTCTTGCCGAACTGCATGGGCATACCAACCTTTTCAAACGGATCCTGCTTGGCGCAGAGCTTGAGCGAATACTCGCTCTTTTCCATTACATGATAGCCGATGAACGCCGGGTCGGCGATTTCGACGAGGGGATTGTCGACCTGGAAGAAGAATACGCTCTTAATTCCGCGCTTCTTCATATCCGCGAGCGCCCCCGATTTCTTAAGCGCCGCCAGCAATCCGCCGTGTCCATCGGGACTCATAAAGACGTGTCCCGGCTGATCGAGGATGATCTTGCCGTCCTTCGTCATGCCCGGCCACATGCCCTGGGTGAAGAAAAAGACGTTCTTCGGGTCGAGCCCAAAATAGCCGTTATCCTTAAAGCACTTAACAGTCGCCGCATTATTCGCCTCGCTCGTCATGATATAGAACGGAATCGGCTTACCGTAGCGAATCGTTTTCGCCATGACCTTACGCGCATGGAAGAAAAAGAGCGGCGCATCGCTGAGCGGACCGATCGGATAGCAGCCTTTGGGTCCTTCATATCCAAGCCGCGAGCCCTGTCCACCCGCAACGAGCAATACGCCCACGCGTCCCGCCTCAAGTTCCTTTTCGCCAACCGCAATCGCCTTCTCGAGCGCAGCTCCCTTAAGCTCCGCTACCTTCGGCGCCTTGCCTTTGGAGGAGTCCTGAACATCCCCGCCCTTTGCGAGCGCGGCTTCGCAGTACTTCACGTTCTTAGGTTCGATCGTCGCGATCTGCTTTAAGAGCGCGGCCTGTTCGGACTTCTTGAGCTTTTTATAGTACTCGAGTACATGCTGCTGTCCGCAGCTTTTAAGCATTTTTTCAGCCTGAGCGTAGTTCATTTTTATTTCTCCTTATGGACGGGTTCTAAAATCCAGCGCTTATTATACCAAAACCAATCGCCCGGGTAAAGGCGAATCGCATCAGAAAGTAACTTTAGGGCTTCCCGCGTAAGTCGAGCGGCCTCCTCTTTTTTATCCACCGCCTGAGGATCGGGACGCAGCGTAGCGATGTAGTTAAAGACGTGTTTTCCATTTTCGCGGCGCATTTGCGCAACTACGATCGGCGAGCCATATTTCACTGCAAAAGCCGCTCCAGCACGCGAAACATTGGCATGTCCCCCGAGAAATTCCGCATCCACATCTTCATGTCTCACCCGAAGATCGGGGAGGATCGCAAAGGCCTCACCGTCCTTGAGCTTACGGGCGATTTTGACGAGCGTTTGCTTCTCATCCCGATCAAGCACCTCCACCTCGCCATACTGCTCATTCATCCACCGCTCGAGCTTCGGATTGCGCTGTCGCGCCGCGATTGCAAAGAGCTTCACCCCATACTTCGCCATCGCCCAGGCCGCCATATACCAGTTGCCGGAATGCGGCACCATAATGACTACGCCCTTACCTTCGTCAACGAGCGCCTTAAGCTGATCGCGATAAAGCCGACCGTCCTTCACATACTCATCCATCCACTCGACATTGAACTTCGATGAACGCATCATTTCCGCCGCGTTCATGAGCAGATTTTGAATGGACTTTAGCGCAATCGCCTTAACTTCCCGCTCGCTCTTTTCCGGAAAAACCGAACGAATGCGCGATAAGGTGCGGCTGCGCCGATAGCGGAAAACATTGAACGCCATCCACCCGAGCGCACGGGCGAAACGCAGCGCCGCCTTATATGACAAAGCATTGAAGAGCGACTGTACGCTCTTCAATGCTAAGTATTCAAGATTGATTACAACCTTGCTTTTCAATCACGCCTGCTTGGCGATCTCGACGATCGTCTTGAAGCCGGCGGGATCCTGAATCGCGATCTCGGAGAGCATCTTGCGGTTCAGCGTCACTCCGGCCTTGGTGAGCCCGGCGACCAGCTTGGAATAGCTGATGCCTTCCTGACGGGACGCCGCATTCACGCGGGCGATCCACAACTGACGGAAATCACGCTTCTTGAGCTTGCGGTGCTCAGTCGAAAGGCGCATCGCGCGATCGACGGCTTCAGTAGCGGTACGGAAAAGTTTGCTGCGGGCTCCGTAGAAACCCTTGGCGAGTTCGAGGCGGGCTTTGCGGCGCGCACGGGAAGCAGGAGCATTGGTAACACGCATGGTATTTTATCTCCTTATATTAGCGACCCTGAAGCGCACGCGCATAGGTCTTGGTTACTTTGAGGGACTCAACAGCCGTGCGACCGCAGAGATTGTTCTTGCGGGAACGCTTCTTGCCGTTGTTGAGGTGAGCGTGACCGCCCTGACTGCGAAGGACCTTGCCGCCCTTCGAGAGTTTCATGCGCTTAACCGCGCACTTTTTCGTTTTCATCTTAGGCATGTTACTGCTCCTTCGAAATAATGGTGACGACTTTGCCGTCTTTAATGAATTTCACCGTGCCGTCCTTAAGGGCGAACAGCGTGAAGTCACGTCCCTGGCCAACATTCTTGCCGGGATGGATCTTCGTACCGCGCTGACGAACGATGATCGAGCCAGTCTTCAGAAACTGGCCGTCATACGCCTTTACCCCGAGATACTGGGGGTTGGAATCGCGGCCGTTACGAGCGGATGCGGAAGTTGCCATAGTAATTCCTCCTTACGCGATTGCTTTTACGGTTGCGACCGTGAGCTGCTGACGGTGACCGACTTTCCGACGGTCGCCTTTGCGGCGCTTGGCCTTGAAATTGATCACCTTCTTGCCCTTGATGACGCCATCAACGGTAAGCGTAACCTTCGCGCCTTCCACATAGGGAGCGCCGACTTTAAGGGTCGTACCGTCGCTGACCGCGAGCACGGTCGTAAGCTCGGCATCCTGACCCGCTTCGATCGCGATCTTTTCAATCTCGATCTTCTGACCGACCTTCACAAGCGTCTGCTTGCCGCCGGTTTCGAGTACTGCGTATTTATCCATGTTGTTGTTCCTTGTTTTGAAACGCGCCTTCCTTGTGGGAGTCACACCACGAAAGACTGCGTTCCGATTAAATTAACCCTCGGCCGCCAAAGCCGCGTCGACTTCGTCCGTCGTCTCCATGTTGTGATACACATCCTGCGTATCTTCGAGATCTTCGAGCATGTCGACAAACTTGGTGATGGACTTCGCAGTCGCTACATCCGACACCGGATTCATCATGTTCGGTACGAGCGCAATCGCCGAATTCTCTTCGTCAATCGCAATGCCCGCCGCCTTGATCGCTTCGGAAACCGTCACGAAATCGTTCGGCTGACACTTAACCGTGAAGCCGCCTTCTTCGCTCACTACATCTTCAGCGCCGGCTTCGAGCGCGACTTCCATCACCTTATCTTCGGTAATGCCATCCGCCGCCGGAATCATCACCTGACCGAGACGATCAAAGAGACGCGAAGCGCTGCCCGGCTTGGCGAGTTCGATGCCGTTCTTCTTAAAGACGTTCGAAACTTCTGCCGCGGCACGATTCTTGTTATCGGTAAGTACGCGCACTACGATCGCAGTACCGCCCTTGATGCCCTCGTACTGGGCGTCGACCATTTCGGCGCTCTCGAGTTCGCCGGTTCCCTTCTTGATCGCGCGCTCAATGTTATCATTCGGCATCTGCGCCGCCTTCGCCTTGGCGATGAGCGTACGGAGAGTAGGGTTGTTATCGGGATCGCCACCCTTCGCCTTTACGACGATGGTGATTTCCTTACCGAGTTTCGAGAAGATCTTACCCTTCTTCGCATCCGCCGCGCCTTTCGCGCGCTTAATAGTCGCCCAGTGGCTGTGACCTGACATTGATAACTCCTTATTTTACGTTTTACGATTAAACTTTGTGACGGAACGTGATACGTCCCTTATTAAGATCATACGGCGAAATCTCGACCGTTACTTTATCACCAATCGCAATTTTAATGAAGAATTTGCGCATCTTGCCGGAAATGTGCGCGAGTACTTCGTGCCCATTTTCGAGCTGAACTTTATACATCGTGGCCGGTAGAACTTTCGTTACCGTGCCAGTCACTTCGATCGCTTGATCTTCTTCTTTTGCCATTAAAATTCGCCTTATTAGGGATGAAAATTTCGCGTATTATATCATTTTTCATGCCTATCTGTCAAGTACCCTACCCCTTGCCTTACAACCTTGGGCCGATTTCGTGGCAATGAGTCGCTACGAGAGAAAAGCTCGCGCGAGCGGGGGATTAGACGGATAGGCGGGAAAGGAGGGGGGAGATGAAGGATTCGGGGACTTCCATGCCTAAGGCGATGGTGGGCTTGGTGGTGCCATGGAAATCACTACCGGCGGATTTGAGAAGCCCGAGGCGATCGGCAATGCGAGTGAATTGAATATTCTCCTCGATCGTATTCGCCTCATACATGGCTTCTAACCCATCGAGTCCCATCTCCTTAAGCCGCGCAAGCTCTTTTTCCGCCAACTCATAGTCCGGGCCCGAGAGCTTCCAATCATCCTTCCAGTACTTAGGATGCGCCATAATCGCAATTCCACCGGCCTGATGGATGATGTCTATCGCGTCCAGTTGCGCGGGATGATGACGCGTCTCGTAACAACGCGTCGCCTCCGGAGCATCCGACGCCAAATACTTATCAAATGCTTCCGGTACTGACGAGGTATACCCATTCTCATGGAGCCACTTCGCAAAATGCGGCCTCGCCAACACTTCCCCATGCGGATCGGGCTTGATGTCAATTCCCAGACGATGAAAGTTCGCGAAAATGCGCTCATTGCGCTCATTGCGCCACTTAAGTACTTGCCTTAGGAAAGTCCTTAGCCCTTCATGCCGGTAATCAATGCCGAGCCCTAAGAGATGGAACTTATCGAATCCTTTTCCAGGATCAATGGAAAGTTCCACCCCTGGGACGCCTTTAAACTCCGGAAAGCCATCGCAATTATCATGATCGGTTAATGCGATCGCCCGGAAATCCTTCGCCATCCCCATAATCTGCGTCGGCGTAAAGGTTCCGTCCGACGCAGTGGAGTGTACATGGAAATCTACTTTCAATTGACTCCTTAAGTATTAGCGGTAGATGAGGATGATCGGGGCGCGGCGATTGTGCGTAAGGTAGAGGCCGTCGTCACGCTTCACGAGATTCACGTCGGCGACTGGGGTCGCAAGCGAGAATTCGATCGCCGGAGTGTCGGTCCAGCTGAGGAGCTGAACGTCGGTAGTGAACGTGTTCACGACATCCCCGACTTTCAGCGCAATCGCACTGCACTCGCCTTCATACCGGAACGCGGCGAAATCATACACCTCGGTGAGTCCCGTAAGATCGAGCACCGGCGCGCCACTGAGCGTATAATAGGCCGTGAGGTCGTCCACGAGCTGAATGATACCGCCCGCTTCCACCGTCGCAATCGGATCCGGCTCACTCGCCGAGCCACAAGAGCTCAACTCATAAGCGGCAGTTGTCGGTAATTGACTCGTAGACCAATAATCATACATACTGGTCGAAGTTCCAGGATAATTCACGCCCGGATCAGCAGTAAGTACTTGTGTTTCGCCAATCGTATAAGTCTTATCATCCGTTCCAACCGCTTCAATCTTCCAAGAAAGCGGGAAGATACCTTCGGTGCAACCGCTCGATCCAGAGTAAGGCGCCAGCAAATATCCAGAGAACGCATCCTGCGGCTCCGTAAACTCAACATTAAACCAGACGTTTCCATTCTTAGGATCATCGTAGTCAGTATAATCGGGGCACCAACCGCTATATCCGTCAAATGGATTAGTATTGAAAATATACTGCACCGAACCAGAATAAGTCGAGCTTTGCGAATGCGAAGAAGTGATCGTGCAATCAATCTTTGTCATATCGACCATTGCATTATTACGGAAAAGATACATACGACCAACCGCAGTCCAACCCTTGAACCAATAATGATCCTTTGAAGTGTCCAGCATATAGAACTTGATCGATTTGATCTTCGGGGCGGGGATTTCGACGCAATCGTAGGTCGCCTTAATCGTACCGCCGGAACGAACGATGAGATTATCGACTGCAGTAGCGACCACACGGGACTCGCCCGACGGCACCACATTATCCGCGACTTTATACTGCGCAGTAAAAGTTATATCCGCAGTGACTGCCGCAGTCGTAGTGCCACCCGTCCAACCAGTAAAGGTATAATCCTGTGCCGGAGTAACCGTCGGCACAGTGGGCGTTCCACCGGACACCACCTGCTGCTCAGCGAGCGAAGCATCGGACAGCGTACCGTGATCTCCAACCACAAAGCGGACGGTATAGGTGACAGCTTCCAAATCAGCGAAAACGCCGCGAATTGCACTCGCCGAGCCCTGACCCGAAAGCGAAAGCGCAAGGTCTCCGGAAATGAGATTATCATCACCAAGCTCAATCGCCGCAAGCTTATCCGGCGTCTCCGTCGGCTCTCCGAAATAGATATGCGCGACATTAACTTCGTTATCCACGACAATGACGAGCTTATAATCGTGACCAGCGGAATATACGGTATCACTGAGCTTATGCCAAGCTCCAGTGTAATATCCATAAAGCTTATCCCCGGCATCCGTCGTCACGAGCTGAATGCCCAAAAGCGCTGCGCTTTCAGTCGTCAAATCAGCCTCCGGCGTACCACGATCAAAGTTGATAATCGTCCGCAGCTGAACCAGGGAGTCATCCTTAATCGTCTTCACCGCATCGATCACGATCGGTTCTTCCGTCCCATAGCGCTGATCAAGCACTTGTGCCTCGCTGACATCCACCCAGCTCTCAACAAAACCCTGCACCACCGGCGTAGAATAAGTAAGGAAAGTTTCCGCCGCCTTATTAGCATTCTTTTTAGCGGTAATCGTAATCTCACCATCACCCCAATCGCCGGCCTCAACTCCGGACACATTAAAGGTAATCGTCGAAGCGGTAGTATTGATCGTGCCCGTAAACTCGCCTTCCTTATAGGTAAGTTTCGCCGCGCCTTCGATATAAGTTCCGAAATTGCCGGTATAAGTTGCAACGAGTGTTCCCGAGGTCAGATCTTCGGTAGGCTTATAGGTGACATTGCTGATTGCCACCGTCGGCTCCACCGGACCTGGCATTACATAGGCAGCCATCTCATCGGCAGAAAGCACCTTATTGAACACAGCAACGCCCAAAACCTTCATATCGGTCGCAACTTGCGTTCCGCCGGTAATCATACCCACGGTAAAGTAATCACCAAGGTTCTTACCGCTTGCTCTGAGTCCATTGCCAAAGTAAATGACATTACCCGTCGAATCATAAAGATGGGTATATGTATCATCCGAATAAGTGAAGTACACAGTTCCGGACGAACCGAGCGCATTGCGGGTGCAATTTCCAGCAGTAGTACTCGCATTATCCCAATTCGTACTCTGCCAAATACCGCTCGCAATTCCGCCGGTAGTACGATATACACCAACTCCACTATCTCCAATATCACTTATTTTAGTCGTCACCAAGGTCTTGGCTGCCGAAGTTGTATCAAGGCCCGAATACTTGATCGCGATCGTGATACCGGTCGATCCAGCCCAGGATGTCGAAGAAGAGAAGCTAAGGCCGCTCGATCCGATGGTGACTTCGCCGTCTTCATTGACCTCGTTATCGTTGAGATTGGCGGTGTAGGTTCCCTGAGTGAGGTTACCCGACGTGAAGTCCGACCAGACTGCGAGGGGAGTCGGAGCAGTCGTCGAAAGCGCGGACATCGACGGCAGGGACAAGCTATTCGCACTCATCGGGGACAACGCATTCGCGTCTTGTCCACCATTACCCGTTCCCTCACTAATCAGGAGCTTCAAAGACCTCGCCTTTTGACGAATAATCGTACCATTGCCAGAAATCTTCGTTTCATCCACACTCGCGCCGATAGCAAGCTCCAGCACACCATTATTGACGATTGGACCATTCCACGAGCCAGTCATAATTACATAACCGGTGCTCTCAATATTGAGCGTATGAGTGGCGGTAGTAATGGTGGTCGTTCCGGAACAAGTAAGGGACTTCTCGCGGCTCGGAGTTTCTCCGTCGGATGCCACATAAATCGTAACCGTACGTCCGGCAGTAGCGTCCCCGACTACATGTCCGCTCCAAGTTGTGGACTTGGTCTGCACGGTTCGGACGCTACGTCCTACAGCACTACCCCAGTCACCGCGGAACGAACCAGAACCGGAAAGGTTATGGAAGCGAAGCGTGGATGTCGAAGTCAGAATACCTACGCCATACCAATCAAAGTTCAACTCTTCATAGAAGAATTTCGTCGGGAAGGTCATCCAGTTCGTATCAGCCGCCGTACCACTTACATACTTACCTTGAACCGTACCAGTTCCGGTAACTCCGGATAAATCAAAGGAGGTCGGCTGCTGTTGATTGGTATAGGTGAAGATAAGCGTTCCATTATCCCCAAGCGTAAATGCCTTGCCATTCAAGTTATCAATGGTGGAGGTGTATTTACCGCTCAACAAACCCTTACTGCCAGTAAAGGTGGTGGGAAAGGTAACCACAGTAGTCGGATCTTCACAATCATAAATAAGCGTACCGGAACCACTGATCGTGCCGCCCCAGCCTTTTTTCAGCACCGCGGTCATACCTTCGTCAATAATCAGCGGACCCGTACCCTTCTCAGAGAAGACGGAATATTTACCAGCATACACCGTGGATGCGCTCGTATCCAGTTCGATGTACGTATTCTTCATGAAGGTGCGCAAATCGAGGGTGGACACACCGAAATAGCCATTCTCACCCATCCTGAGCGTCAAATCACACGCAGACGCTGTCGAAGCGTGCGCACCGATAGTTTCGCAATACACCGGAGTATCAATGGTAATTACGCTATCGCCCGTAAGCTTAAGATCGACATTCGCGTTGTATTTAAGTAACGCTCCTCCCCAATTGCTACCAAAATCGGCGTAGCCATCGTCCGACGTGTATTTCCAATCAAGATCGTCCCAATTGTAATCGCCGCCCGACATCGCCGCGTAATATGGTCCGGTCAAACCAACGCCCTTAATTACGGAAAGTTGTCCCTCGTTGCTGACCCGAGGTTCGTAACCTTCAGATACGAACTTACCGACTTCGGTAGTAGTCCAATACTTGACACTACCGGAAGTCAAGTCCGCGGTCTGACCATCTTCAAGATTTAGCGCCGAAGCATCAATCTCAATCTCACCCTCGCTCGGGAGCGTAATCGCGGTATCACTCGTCCATTCCAAGGTCGAGCCTGGAACCGCCTTGAAGATCGCGCCAGCTTCTGGCTTAAGCGCAATTGCGTGCCGTCCCTTAAACGCGAACGAACCACCGTCCTTTACAGTAAGCGTACTCTTGGAGTAAGTTCCGCCGGGAACCGCATACGCAGTCGCCGAACCGGCATACCAAGTACTCTCCCACCAATAAACCACGCCGTAGGTATTCTGATTCGCGCGGGAATCGACGGTAATCCAGTTAACCCCATCAAGCGTTACATCAATACGCCAACTTCTCGGGCCATACGAATCATTGCTACCGCAAGTTCCGGCAACGCCGTAACGCGTGAACATCGGAATCGGATTCGCGAACATAAACTCAAAATACATCTTACCTTCAGCCATCTGCTCCGCCGTAGCGTTAGAACTATAGTAACTATCGCTCATGCCTCCGACTGTACCATCAAAAAGTCGCGCGAAACCGCTGGACGAATAACCATCGACCCCAGTGAGAGATTCTCTGGAAGTACAGTTAGAACCATTAAGCGCCACCTTGCCATTAGCGTTATTCACCTGAAATTCCATCATCCTGAGGCCAGTATTAACCGAAAGAATGATAAATCTCAAACCGCGAATCTGCGAGAAGTCGTTGGTAAGCGCATTCACCTCAAAAGAAGCGCCGCCTTCTACCGTTACGTACGGGGAAGAAAGATATTCGGCTTTGAGTTCACCGCCGATGATGTCCGTTCCTGAGCCCGTACGAGTGCGACACTGAAACTCCACTTCCGAACCTGCGGTCAAGTGGTCGAGGAAGAGTTCCGAATTGTTCTCGCTTGAGAACACATACTTACTTTCGACATTTCCGAAATAAGCGAAGTTACAAGAGATATTCGACGCCAGTTTCACATTCACAACTTCTGCGTCTTCGATATCAGGGAAGTACACGAACGCACCTTGATAATAGTTGGTAGCAACTTCCCCTAACTTCCAACACTTATCCGCAGTATTCGTACTCCAATTACCGGACGCAACGTCCCAAACCAAAAATTTGGACGAATTGAAATACGCGGTTCTTGTAAGTTCGCCTTCGATCTCATTTTCAAGGTCGTTCTCATCAAATACCTGCACCGTTCCTTTCGTCTGAATCTGGGAGGTCTGCGGCAAGATCTGATAGAAGCCGTCGTCACAATGCGGCAGAATAACCTTTACTCCGTCGCCCAACACCAACTTGGTTACGCGCGTAAGCGGCATTTCCTTAATGCGCAGCGTTCCCGAGGCGATCTCAACCTCACCAAATGCGCTGTAGGAATCGTTGATTACGGTTTCACCGCCATTTATCAGGAGCTTAGCATCAGTATCGCCCTGCTTCAAGGTACCGGCGATCACGAAGCTATCGGTGTCGTTCGCCTGATTGACTGTAGTTACGCCATAAAGATGGATATTTCCATCATTAGTGGACGTAAGCGTATTCGTTCCGGATGCGGTAATCGTAAGCCCGGGATATTTCGAATGCCCGAAGCCGAAAGTAGTGCTATAATCAACGCCGATGGTTGAATTATGCATCGTTATGGGACGTGTAAAACATTCCCAAGTCCCGCTCGACAGTCCGCGGTTTGGATTCGTCCCCACGATAAGCGAGGAGTTGTCGAGGTTGATAATCTCGGTATCTTTCGTATAATCAAACCCCTCGCAGGTCTCCAATTTTATCGCAGTATTCTTCAAGGTAAGCGGAGCGAACTTATCGAGCTTACCCGCCGTACGAGAACGAAGAATGTTCGGCAGGGACCGATCGCCGATCGGTCCATTCTCGCTCCCCAGTTCCAACTCCGTTGCATTGAAGTTACCCGTTCCTGCGTCCAAAACCGCGCCCACACCATGAAACGCAATTTTCTTTACGCCAGTCGGGTTACCGATATAGTTGTAATTACCGTTCGTTGCCGCTAAAGTCAAAGTACGGTTAGATCCATCAAGCGATAACGTCCCACCTACACCACCGGCAACGCCGAAAGTCAAGTTACCGCCGGTATGCGAAAAATTCTGCATAACACGCAACGAACCTTCACCTTGAATAACCAAATCACCACCGGTCGAAGAAACTGACACAGATCCGATATTCGTAGTAACATTAACGGTTGGATAATCCGATGCGCTTAAGGTAACCGCTTTAGCGTTGCCGACATCACTATCCTGCGCCCAGGTAGCATTCTCAACCTCCGCCAATTTCACTAGCGGATCTCCTAACAAAATTTGCTCGACTTGACAATGACGCGCCGTTCCCCCCAAATTACGTGCACCGTAAGTTTGATGAGTTTTAAGCCAGATGTGTCCGACGTCGTTGCCGTTCTCCCCGAAAGTTTTATCACAGAAAATCTTGGTGGTCGCCCCGGAAAGTCCATCATCCCACCAGAATAACGGAATTACGCCCCAACCATTGCGCGTATTGTGAACACACGCGAGCGCACCTCCGGTAACCGAACCGATTTCCGACTCTGCCAAACAGCAGATTGAATATCCTGACTGATAACCAGAAGTATTGTCCGTCAAGTCGATCATACCGGTTTGGCACGGATCACTACAAAGCACGAATTTTGTCAATCCCTTGCCGTTGATAAAGTCGTAATATCTCCAAGTACCTTGATTAAGGAATGTCGAAGAACCATGCGACATCGCCACTGCGAAATCATACTCGTTATTGAAAAACTGCGTCTTCGCTTCGTTCCAACTCGAGACATCGCTCGTCCAGCCTCCGGTAAAGATGCCGTTACCTCCGAGAATCGGACGATACCTCGCCGCTACATCCCAAAGCAAACGGCGGACAAATACCCTTTCCGTATCCACCTGCGACTGCTGACGTTGCGGAGCGAATGTGTTATAGCAAAAATCACGGAATTGACGTTCTTCACGATCAATATTGTTCGCTGCATAGGTCGAAGAAAACACTTCCGCGCCCATTGCATACTTAAAATCACCGGTAAACGAAGAAGATTCGCCGCGCACCAACTTATTCATATAGTTGGTGATCATCTGTCCAAACGAGATATTGCGGTCAAGAATCAAGGAGATACGCGAAACGACCACATCCGGAACATAGTCATTGCCAGCGCTATTACCGACTTCGTTCTTATCGGCGATAAGTCCATTATTATTGATATCCCAATGGTGATAGTCGGTCGGGACGTGACTGACGCACGCATAATACATATCCGAAGGCGTCGGGTCGTCATTGGCATAGCAGTAAGTATAGATACCGGGAACCGAATTTTCCAGAGTCAGTTTTTCACCATTACGCGCATAAAGACTCGTTGGGAGTGACTGCGAGTTGATCCAGGGTCCACCTAAAACGAAGTAAGTAGTACCTTTCTCCGCCTGGTCGTAGATGTAGGCGTGAATCGATTCCGCCGGATGTTGAAAGAAGTTCTCGCCTCCATATGGATATTCCTCGTAGATTTCGGCGGTATTCTTAACCGCAAAAGTAAGATCGGGATGCGCCACCTTACGCGCCGCGATATACTCAGTCCACGCATTCGTGAGCGCGGGAGGTGAAATGAGGATGTAATCGATCGTCGGCTCGGTCGATTTGGTGGACATCGACATCAATCTCATCGTGACCTCGAACTCCACTTTCACGGTGAACTTCGTTGCCTTCTCCAACTTGCCGCTCGTCGGATAATACTTAAACGGCGTAATCGTAATCGGCAAAATCTCCTTCTTGCCGGCCTTGACTGTCGGCGAAACCGAGTATGCCTCGCTCGGGAAT
>R14__coassemble_919_pt1 | contig 16937 bp, 18 predicted proteins | sample R14__metabat2_high_PE_051 | metagenome-assembled genome bin R14 | reverse complement strand
TCATATTAAAGGACTAAACGCAACTCACATTTGCATTTACTTTTGCAATCTACCCGCTGCGCAAAAAGCTCTGATTTACAAATTTTCTGCTTGACAAAACCACAACATTTAGTGTATCATACGCTCTACATACACCACAGAAGGTAAAAAGGAGCATATGAAAGAGATGAAGATCGTCAAGCGGAGCGGAACGGAAGTTCTCTTCGACATTACTAAAATCGAGAACGCGATTCGCAAGGCGTCGAATGCGGCGGCGGAGAAAGATCCGCGGGATGGTTTGAGCGAAGGCCGCATCAAGCTCATCGCCGAGGAAGTCGCCGGGGTGTGTGAAGCTCGCGACCGCGCGATGGGCGTCGAAGAGATTCAGGACGTGGTCGAGAACAAGATCATGGAGATGGGCTCGCCGGAAGTCGCCAAGCGTTATATCGTCTATCGCTACAAGCAGCAGCTCAAGCGTAAGGCCAACACTACCGATGGACAGATCCTCTCGCTTATCGAATGCAACAACGAGGATGTGAAGCAGGAGAACTCCAACAAGAACCCGACGATCAATTCCGTCCAGCGTGACTACATGGCGGGCGAAGTCTCTAAGGATGTGGCGGCGCGGTTGTTGTTGCCGGAGGATGTAGTGCAGGCGCATCGGGAAGGTCTCATCCACTTCCACGATATGGACTACTACGCCCAGCACATGCACAACTGCGATCTCGTCAACCTCGAGGATATGCTTCAGAATGGTACGGTCATCTCGGGGACGATGATTGAAAAGCCGAAGAGCTTCTCCACCGCGTGCAACATCGCGACCCAGATTATCGCGCAGGTGGCGTCCAACCAGTATGGTGGGCAATCCATCTCGCTCACCCACCTCGCGCCCTTCGTCGATATCTCGCGGCAGGCGATCCGTAAGGACCTCGAGGACGAGTGTGCGCTCGCCGGGGTGAAGATGACGAAAGAGAAGTTCGATGAGATCGTCGAAAAGCGCGTCCGTAAGGAAATCGAAAAGGGCGTGCAGACGATTCAGTATCAGGTGGTAACGCTCATGACCACCAACGGTCAGGCGCCTTTCGTGACGGTGTATATGTATCTTGGCGAAGCGCGTAACGAGCAGGAGAAGAAGGATCTGGCGATTATCATCGAAGAGGTCCTCAACGAGCGCATCAAGGGAGTAAAGAATGAGCAGGGCGTGTATGTAACTCCAGCCTTCCCGAAGCTCATCTACGTACTGGAAGAGCAGAACATCAAGGAAGACGCTCCTTATTGGTATCTCACCGAACTCGCCGCTAAGTGCACCGCCAAGCGCATGGTGCCGGACTACATCTCGGCGAAGAAGATGCTCGAATACAAGATCGACAAGAATGGCAACGGCAATGTCTACACCTGCATGGGATGCCGTTCGTTCTTAACTCCCTATGTCGACCCCGAAACCGGCAAGGGCAAGTATTACGGACGCTTCAATCAGGGTGTGGTGACGATCAACCTGGTGGATGTGGCGCTTTCGGCGCATGGGGATATGGACGCGTTCTGGCGCATCTTCGAAGAGCGCTGCGAACTCTGTCATAAGGCGCTCCAGTGCCGTCATGAGCGGCTCACGGGCACTAAGTCGGATGCGGCTCCTATCCTTTGGCAGTATGGCGCGTTGACCAGGCTTCAGAAGGGCGAGACGATCGATAAGTATCTGCACGGCGGCTATTCGACGATCTCGCTTGGGTACGCGGGTCTCTGGGAAGCGGTCATGGCGCTTAACGGCAAGAAGTTGACCGAACCCGAAGGCGAAAAGCTGGGCCTTGCGATCATGCAGAAGCTCAATGAGTTCACGGCGAAGTGGAAAGCCGCGGAATGCATCGATTACTCGCTCTACGGTACGCCGCTTGAATCGACGACCTATAAGTTTGCGAAGTGTCTGCAGAAGCGCTTTGGCGTAATCAAGGGTGTAACCGACCGCAACTACATCACCAACTCCTATCACATCCATGTGACGGAGCCGATTGACGCCTTTAAGAAGCTCGAGATCGAGTCCAAATTCCAGAAGCTCTCGCCTGGTGGCGCGATCAGCTATGTGGAAGTGCCGAACATGCAGAACAATCTGCCGGCGGTACTTTCGATCATGAAGTTCATTTATGAGAACATCATGTACGCTGAACTCAACACCAAGTCGGATTATTGTCAGGAGTGCGGCTTCGACGGCGAGATCGAAATCGTGAAGGATCCGTCTGGCAAGCTGATTTGGCGGTGTCCGAAGTGTGGGAATACCGACGAAGCGAAGCTCAACGTTGCTCGGCGCACCTGCGGTTACATCGGTAGCCAATTCTGGAATCAGGGCCGCACTCAGGAAATCAAAGAACGCGTCCTTCACGTTTCGTGAATTACGCTTCAATCAGAAAATGCGACATCGCGAACGGAGATGGCGTTCGCGTGTCGCTTTTCGTTTCCGGTTGTCGGCATTGTTGCAAGGGTTGCTTCAACGAAGAAGCGCAGGCGTTTGATTACGGGGAACCGTTTACGGAGGGAACCCAGGACGAAATTTTTGCGGCGCTTGAGCCCGATTTCATCACCGGCCTCACCTTGCTCGGCGGCGAACCAATGGAGCCGGAGAACCAGCGAGCGCTATTACCTTTCCTCAAAAAGTTCCGGAAAAAGTTCGGCCTTAGCAAGACGCTTTGGATCTATACCGGATGCGTTTTGAACCTCGAAACGATGTCGCTTAAGCCCGAGGCCTACAATGTAGAAGTGGTCACTAAGGACCTCTTAAACATGGTCGATGTACTGGTGGATGGTCCATTTATTGAGGACTTAAAGGATATTTCGCTAAAGTTCCGTGGTTCATCGAACCAAAGAATTTTACAATTATCTTCACACAAACCGTCCAAAATATGATATACTACGCACCATTATGGCGATAGTATTAGGTTTACCAAAAGGAAGTCTGCAGGAGAGCACGTTCGCGCTCTTCAAGCGGGCTGGTTTTAATGTCACCTGTTCGAGCCGGTCTTATGTACCGACGATCGACGATGAGGAGATCAAGTGCCGCTTGCTGCGTCCCCAGGAAATGAGCCGCTATGTCGAGCTCGGTTTGCTGGATGCGGGCATCTGCGGATACGACTGGATCTACGAGAACGGCAACGTCGGCAAGGTCGAGGAGATCTGCGAGCTCAATTATTCGAAGGCGACGTCGAATCCGGTGCGCTGGGTGTTGGCGGTGCCGAATGATTCGAAGATCAAGACGGTTAAGGACCTTCAGGGCAAGCGTATTTCCACCGAGGCGATCGGCATCGTGAAGAACTATCTTAAGAAGAATAAGGTTCAGGCCGATGTTGAATTCTCGTGGGGCGCGACGGAAGTAAAGGCGCCGGAATTGGTGGATGCGATTGTCGATCTTACCGAGACCGGAAGTTCCTTGAGGGCCAATAACCTCCGTATCGTCGATACGATTTTGACTTCCACCACGCGCTTTATCGCGAACAAGAAGAGCTGGAAAAACGCGGCGAAACGGTCCAAACTCGAGCAGCTTAAGATGCTTCTCACCGGAGCGCTGGAAGCGCAACGTCGGGTGCTTTTAAAGTGCAATGCGCCGGCGAAGGGCCTCGATAAGGTCGTTAAGATTCTGCCGGCTCTCCATGCGCCTACGGTCAATCAGTTGAATGATAAGGACTGGTACGCCGTCGAAAGCGTGGTGGAGGAGAAGAAAGTGCGCGATCTCATTCCGGCGCTCATAAAGGCCGGGGCGACGGGCATTATTGAACTTCCGCTCAACAAAATTATCTTTTAATTCCACAAAGGAGAAACCAAAATGGGTAGCATCAAGAAAAAACGCCGCAAAAAAATGTCCAAGCATAAATATGACAAGCGCATGAAGGCGCAGCGTCATAAAAACAAGTAAGCGTCGGTGAAAAATGCCGGCGAAAGGCATTACTGACGCCACCGTCGAGGAAATCAAGGCGAGAGTAGATCTCGTGGACTTGATTTCCTCGTATGGTATTCAGGTGAAGACGGCAGGCAGCTCGAAAAAGGCATGCTGTCCGTTTCACCATGAGAAAACCCCGAGTTTCAACATCAATGAGAACAAGGGGTTCTATCACTGTTTCGGCTGTGGGGAAAGCGGGGACGCGATCAAATTCGTCCAGAAGATGGAAGGCCTCACTTTCGTGGAGGCGGTGAAGAAGTTGGCGGAACAGTGCGGGGTGAAGATTGAGGAGAAGGAAGACCCCGAAGCCGGCAAGCGCAAACGGATTTATGCGTTGATGGCGGAACTTGCAGCGTTTTACCATCGGTGCCTTGAAAAGGCGAAAGAGGCCGAAGGTGCGCGGGAGTATCTCAAGAGCCGCGACTTGAACGAGCAGGTGCAGGAAGATTTCCTCATCGGTTATGCGCCGGTCGGGATAACGAACATTCTTAAGTGGGCGGAGAAGTACGGTTACAGCGCTGAGGAACTGGAAGCGGCGGGCGTGGTGAAGGGTCCGAATCGTCCTGGCGACAAGGGCTATCATCGTTTCGGGGGACGTCTCATGTTCTCCATCCGTGATAAGCAAGGGCGGGTAGTAGCATTTTCGGGACGTCAATTAGTAGCTTCGAAGAACTCGGGCAAGTATGTAAATTCTCCCGAGACTGCGGTTTTTAAGAAGTCCAAAGTATTATTCGGCTTTGATAAGGCGGCGGGTCCCATCGCCAAGAGCAATCATCACGAAGCGATCATCTGCGAAGGACAAATTGACGTAATTAGGCTTCATATTTCCGGTTTCCCGACGGCGGTCGCGAGTCAGGGGACGGCTTTTACTGAGGACCATGTAAAAATGCTTAAGCGCGTAGCCGATCAGGTGACGCTGGTATTTGATGATGATAGCGCGGGACATAAGGCGACGGTTAGAACGGCGGGATTGTTCTTGGCGGCAGAGATGCCGGTAAGAGTGGTGTCGTTGCCGGGCGGGGAAGATCCGGACTCGTTTTTGCGCAAGCATAAAAAGGAAGCGTTTCAGGCGCTATTGGACGAAGCGGAGTCCATAATGTCCTTCCAAGTAAGGACGGAAAAAGCGAAGGAGGCGCATCCCGATTCGATTGACGCGATGCAGCGGATTACCCGCGCCTGCTTAAGCACCATCGCCCAGGCGAAAAGTGCGGTATTGAAAGCGAGCATGATCGCTGAAACCGCGCGACTCTTGGGACTACCGGCAGTAGCGCTGCAGGAAGAATTGGAAAAGAGTTCGAGTGCGAGTTCGAGTTCGAGGGAGAGTGCGAGTGAGAGTGAGAGAGATGTGGAAATAGAGACGGAAGAGGCGGCGCCGGAGGTTGGGGTGGAGGCGAAGTCGATTATCCCGCCGCCGGATTTGGAAATGGCGCTTTGTGAATTTCTGTTGGCGAATGAGGGTTCGGCGGAAGCGAAGAATATCGATTTGCTGATTGGGGAATATTTGCCGGATAAGATTTTGAAGCATGACTTCACCCGCAAGTTCGTCGCTACTTGGCGATTGCAGATTGTAAATGGCGGGGATGTAATTGCGCCGTGGAGCGAGACGCTACCGGAGGCGGAGCGCAAGTTGTTTGATAAGTGTCTCTTGGGTCAGAATCGTCAGCAGAGTACCGGCAAGGGCACGATGGACGAATTGAAAGATCAGGTGTGCAAACTTTGGGCGGAGTATTTCGTGCGACTGCGCGGGGAACTTTCGTATAAGAATCCGGCGGATTGGGATAAACTTTCGTGGTTGACCGTGAACAGCAAGAATATCACCACCAAACTAAAGTGGTCGAAGGTTAAGGAGTTGCTCTCCATTTGGCTATGAGGCGTTCGGACGATGATTGCGCTTAAGGATATTGCGGCGATCGATCGGGCGCTCAAGCGGGAATATAAAGCGCATTCCGCGCCGATCATCGAGCTTATCGAGGCGCAGACTAAAGATCCGTTTAAGGTCTTGGTGGGGACGATTCTTTCCGCCCGCACCAAAGATGCATGCACTGCGGGCGCGGTTAAGCGTCTCTTTGCGGCAGCTAAGGACGACCTACTCGGCTTTCTTAAGTCCGTACCGCTTAAGCGACTCGAAAAACTCATCTATCCGGTAGGGTTTTATCGGGACAAGGCGAAGCATTTGAAGGCGCTTCCGAAGGTGCTCGTGGAGAAGTTCGGCGGGGTGTTGCCGCATACGGTAGAGGAGCTCTGTGAATTGCCGGGGGTGGGGAGGAAAACCGCGAATCTCACGGTAGCGGTTGGCTTCGATCTGCCGGCGATCTGTGTGGATGTGCATGTACACCGGATAACCAATTGGCTTAAGATCGTAAAGACCTCGAAGCCGGTTGAGACGGAGATGGAACTAAGAAGAATCCTGCCGGTAAAGTACTGGAAAACTTGGAACAGTCACTTAGTATCCTTCGGTCAGACGCGGTGTGATCCGGTGAGACCGAAGTGCGAGGGATGTCCGATTCAAAAATACTGCCATTCCCCAAAACGGAAAAATATGGTATAATACGCACTAAGAAAGGAAAAAACTCATGTCAGCATCAGGTATCGGTTGGGGTATAATCATATTCTTCTTGGCTATCACGATTCTCAAGTGCTTCGTGATCGTACCGCAGAAGACGGCGTACATCATCGAATTCTTCGGCAAGTACAATCGTACATTACTCGCGGGTCTCCACTTCTTGATTCCGTTCGTGGAGCGCATCGCGTATCGTCATACGCTGAAGGAACAGGCGATTGACGTACCGCCGCAGGAGTGCATCACCAAGGATAACATCATGGTCAGCGTGGACGGCATCCTCTACATGCAGGTGATGGATCCGGTGAAGGCGAGTTACGGCATTGGCAATTATCTTTTTGCGACCACCCAGCTCGCGCAGACCACGATGCGTTCAGAGATGGGCAAGATCGATCTCGATCGTTCCTTCGAGGAGCGCGAACGGATCAATGCTGCGATCGTGGAGGCGGTGGATAAGGCGAGCGATCCGTGGGGAATCAAGGTAACGCGGTATGAGATTAAGAACATCACGCCTCCGAGGTCCATTCAGGACGCGATGGAGAAGCAGATGCGAGCTGAACGTGAGAAGCGCGCGATGATTGCGGAGTCCGAAGGCGAGCGCCAGTCGAAGATCAACCACGCCGAAGGCGAGCGCCAGTCGAAAATCGCGATCGCCGAAGGTAGGGCGAAGGAAGTTACCCTCGTAGCGGAAGCGCAGGCGAGCGCGATTCGGGCGGTAGCGGAAGCCTTGAACGGTCCTGGCGGTAAGGAGTCCGTCAATATGCAGCTCGCGCAGCAGTATTTGAAGGAATTCGGCAATCTCGCCAAGACCAACAACACGATGATCGTGCCGGCGGACCTTGCGAACGTTGCCGGAATTTTGAAAGCTTGCACCTCAATTGTAAAGGAGACAAAATAATGAAACCTACTCTAGTAGTTCTCGCAGCGGGCATGGGCTCGCGTTATGGTGGCCTCAAGCAGGTGGATCCGGTAGGACCTTCCGGCGAGGCGATTCTTGATTATTCCGTGTTCGATGCGATTCGCGGTGGCTTCGGCAAGGTGGTGTTCATTATCCGTAAGGACTTCGAAGCCGAGTTCAAGGAGAAAGTCGGCAAGAAGTACGAAGGTCTCATCCCCGTGGATTATTGCTATCAGGATATCAACGATCTGCCGGCGCCGTATAAAGTGCCGGAGGGACGCACCAAACCGTGGGGTACGGCGCATGCTACCCGGGCGGCGAGGACGGTGGTGGATACGCCGTTTGCGGTAATCAATGCGGATGACTTTTATGGTCGGGATGCGTTCGCGAAGTTGGGCGCCTTCCTTTCTGCGCCGGCAACTTCGTCCTCCACGCTGCCGTTCTGCATGGTCGGGTATCGTCTGGACCTTACGCTCAGCGAAAATGGCTCGGTCGCGCGGGGAATCTGCGAGATCGATGCGGCCGGCAATCTTACCGGAGTTACCGAGCGCACCAAACTGGTGAAGCAGGGCGATCAGGCGTTCGACGAAGAAAGTGCGCTTAATTTCCCGCTTGATGCTCGGGTCTCGATGAACTGCTGGGGCTTTGCGGCGGGACTCTTCGACGAGCTCGAAAAGCGCTTCCCCGAGTGGCTCGCGAAGCGGGGCGGGGAACTTAAGAGCGAATGGTATATCCCGTTCGTGGTCGATGAACTCATCAAGGAAGGCAAGGCTACCTGCAAGGTGCTCCCGACGGACTCGAGCTGGTTCGGCGTTACCTATCGTGAAGATAAGCCGTTCGTGATGGCGGAAATCAAAAAACTCGTTGACGCCGGAGAATATCCGGTAAATTTGCTGGGTTGAGATATGAAAAAGAAAACTTCTCCGCTTAAATACCGTCGCATTCTGCTGAAGCTGTCCGGTGAGGTGCTGGGCAACAAGGAAACTGGCGAATGCATTGACCCGAAAAATCTCGCGTTCATGGCTGAGCGCGTGAAGAAAATCCACGCGATGGGCTGCGAAATTGGCATCGTCCTCGGCGGCGGCAATATCTTCCGCGGGCTTACCGGCGCGGGCAAGGGAGTAAACCGCGTGACCGGCGATTCGATGGGCATGCTCGCGACTTGCATCAATGCACTCGCGATGATGAACGCGCTCGAATCGATCGGCGTACCGACGCGAGTGATGACGTCCATCGAGATGCCGAAGCTGGCGGAACCGTTCATTCAGCGGCGGGCGCTTCGTCATTTGGAGAAAGGGCGCGTGGTGATCTTCGGCGGCGGTACGGGGAATCCATACTTCTCCACTGACTCGGCCGCGGCCTTGAAGGCGAGCGAGATCGGGGCGAATGCGCTTTTGAAGGCCACCAAGGTGGATGGCATCTATACGGCGGACCCGAAGAAGGATCCGAAGGCCAAGAAGTACTCGACGCTTAAGTACGAAACGGCGCTTGAAAAGCGGCTTAAGGTAATGGATAGCGCGGCATTTGCGCTCTGTATGGATAACAACATCCCGATTGTGGTGTTCGACTTCTTTGACAAGAAAGCGCTGGAAGGCGTAGTCGCGGGTAAGACCGTCGGTACGATCGTAAGTTGAAGGACTATATCCAATCCCTGGCGCTCAAGGCCAAGGCGGCATCGCATTCGCTCGCGACGAAGAGTACGGACGAGAAGAACGCCGCTTTGGAAGCGATTGCGCTCGCATTGGAAGCGCAGCGAAAAACGATTCTCGCCGCCAATGCCGAAGATGTAGAATCGGCGAAAGCGAAGGGAATTTCTTCCGCCATGCTCGACCGGCTTACGCTCACCGAGGCGCGGTTCAAGGCGATGGTGGAGGGCGTAAGACATGTAAAAACGCTGCCGGATCCGGTGGGAGAGACTTTGTTTACGCGTCCACGCGAAAGCGGCATTGTTATCCGCAAGGTGAGAGTTCCACTCGGGGTGATCGCGGTGGTGTTTGAGTCCCGTCCCAACGTATTCATCGATACTGCCGCTTTGTGTCTTAAGACCGGTAACGCGGTGATTCTGCGCGGGGGCAAGGAAGCAATCCATACGAATACGGCGCTCGCGAAGTGCTGTAAGGTCGAGGGACTCCCCGAAGGCGCGATTCAGTTGGTGGAGCGGCTCGAGCATGAAGGCGTAACGGAACTCGTTCGTGCCGTGGGACTCGTGGATGTGGCGATTCCCCGGGGCGGGGAACGTCTTATTCGGGCGATGTGCGAAGCGGCGCTCGTACCGGTGTTGAAGCATTATAAGGGCGTATGCCATATTTATGTGGATAGCGAGGCTGATCAGGAAATGGCGCTTAAGATTCTTGATAACGCCAAGGTGCAACGTCCCGGAGTATGCAACGCGGCGGAATGCTTGCTGGTAGCGGAGCAGATCGTGGGAGAGTTTCTTCCGAAGGTAAGGGACTGGGCGGAGGCGAAAGGCGTTACTTTGCATCAGGGCGAAGCGGGCAGGGAATATCTTTCGCTTGATCTCAATGTGGAGACGGTGAAGGGACTCGATGAAGCGATTGAGTTCATCAACTTAAATTCGTCCCATCACTCCGAAGCGATCATTACCGCGAATGCCGAAAAAGCGCAGCGATTTTTGACTGAAGTCGATTCCGCCTGCGTGTACCATAATGCATCCACCCGCTTTACGGATGGCGGTGAATTCGGGATGGGGGCGGAGATCGGAATCTCCACCGATAAACTGCATGCGAGAGGTCCCATGGGTTTGGAAGAACTCACCACCTACAAGTATATTATCACCGGTGAGGGGACGATTAGGAAATGAGCTTTCTCCTGGCAGCGATTTGTTATCTGGGTCTAAGCGGAGGCGTGGTGGATCATTCCTCGGGCGGCAGTGTAAGAGCGGGCGTGTATGCCGATGAGTTCTTCGCGGTTGAGGTGGACGCGGGACGCTACGAACAGCATACTACGGGCGCGGTAGGTGCGCTTTGGCGGTGGCAGGGAGCGGAAATTTATAACCGCTTCTTCGGTTATTCTAAGTTCGATCCGTTCTTTACCGTTGGCGTACCGAAAGCTGGCGTGGGAGCGTTCTATTATCTCGATGATAATTGGGCGATTCGGGCGGATGTCGATGCTCGGCTTGATCTTGAAACTTGGCGGGAAGTATGGTGCTCCGCTAGTATCGGGCTTCAATACGATTTTTAAAGGAGGGACTATGAAACATCGGGTAGTAGTGGAGATTGACCGCAAGGCGGTGGTGCGCAATTACCGGCGGATTGTCGCGCGGGTGAAACCGGCGAAAGTAATATGCGTACTTAAGGCTAATGCCTACGGTCTCGGGGTGAAGGAATATGCGCGCACGCTCTATCTGGCGGGCTGTCGCGATTTCGGCGTCGCGGAACCGTTCGAGGCGTTGGAACTCAAGTCGCTTGAAAACGAACCTAATTTCAAAGAGCCGTTTAATATCCAGATTCTCTCGAGCATTCTGCCGGATGAGATCGAGGCGATGGTCAAGGCGGATGTAATTCTGCCGATTACGGACCTCGAAAGTGCGCGGCGGATTGATCGTATCGCCGGTAAGTTCGGCAAGGTCGCGCGGGTGCAGCTTAAGCTTGATACCGGCATGGGACGGCTCGGGTTGCTCGCGGATAGCAAGGATAATGTCGCGTCGATGGCGCCGATGATTGTGAAAGCATTTAAGGCGCTTAAGCATCTGGATGTGGAAGGCGCGTTTTCCCATTTTTCGATGGCGTATGAGCCGAAGAATGACTTTACTATTAAACAGATTAGTTATCTGTTGACGTTTGTGCAAATATTGGAGAAAAGATTTGGTGTCACCTTCAAAAAAGTTCATATCGCCGCTTCGGATGCCATCAATAACCATCCGGTGTCGTTCTATGAGAAGTTCTTCAATTATGTGCGTACGGGCATCAATCTGCACGGCAGTTTCGATCCCAATGGGCGGCGGGCGCTTAAGTTGGAGCCGGTGCTTACGCTTAAAACGCGGATTGCGCAGGTAAGGGATCTTCCTAAGGGAAAGACCTTGGGCTATGGACGCACCTATACGCTTAAGCGCCCGACGAAGGTAGCGACGATTTCCGCAGGCTATGCGGATGGCTTGCCGCTCGCGTTGTCCAATAAGGGGTTCGTGCTGATTAAGGGGGTGAAGTGTCCCATAATCGGCCGCATCTCAATGGACTATACTACGGTCGATGTTTCGAAGGTGAAGGGTACACTTAAGAGCGGGGATGAGGTAATCTGTTTAGGCAAGAGCGGTAAGTTCTCCATCACGCCCGATGACTGGGCGAAAATCAAGGGTACTCACGCGTACGACATTATCTGTTCGCTCGGTAGCCGGGTGGAACGAATTTTCAAATAACGAGGTAATTATGGTACAGGATTGGAATATCAAAAGTCGCGGACATGTCTGCTCGTTCTGCGGTAAGCCGTTAGTGGATAAGACGCCGGTTGTGAGTGCGCTACGGGAAACGGAATCGGGCTATGATCGGTACGATGTGCATCCGGAATGCTGGAAGACGGCCGAGCGCGATTGGGAGCCGTTTTCGCAGTGGGATGGCGTATATTTGGCGCCGGTAAAGGAAGTTAAGCACGAGGCGCTTAAGAAGGAAGACGCCGGCGAGCTTTTGCGGGAACTCATAACTATGGACGATCCTGCGATGAAGAATGTTATCTATGTGCTCGCGGTAATGCTTGAGCGCTCGAAGATTCTCGTCGAGCGGGATGCGAAGACGATGGAGGATGGTTCCATTCGTCGTGTTTATGAAGATCGCAAGCAAGGCGATAGTTTCGTGATTCTTGATCCGCGGCTTCGTCTCGAAAACCTCGCGGAAGTCCAATCCCAAGTAGTAGCGCTTTTATCCGGCACCAAGTCCCTCAGCGAGGTCACAGTTGTAAGTGATGACGGAATATGATATAATATGCGGTGAATTTTTCAACTAAAACTATGAACAAACCTTTAATAATAATGCCGTGTCTGGACATGATCGCCGGACGCGTAGTAAAAGGGGTGAACTTTGTCGACATCAAAGATGCCGGCGACCCCGTGGAATGCTGCCGGGCGTATTGCGCCGCCGGCGCCGATGAATTGGCGATGTTGGACATCACCGCTACCGTCGAAAAACGCAAAACGCTCGTCGAAGTGACGAAGAAAGTGGCCGAGGCCGCTACCGTTCCCTTTACCATGGGCGGCGGCATCAAGGACCTCGCGACCGCTGAGGAAGTGCTTAAGGCGGGCGCTGATAAGTTCTCTACCTCCTCCGCGGCGTTCCGTCAGCCGGAGATGATCGGCGAGATGATCAAGGAATTCGGCGCCAATAAAGTAACGATCGCGATCGATGTCGCGCAGAATCCCGCCATGCCTTCGGGATACGAAGTGTTTATCGATGGTGGACGTACCGCAACCGGTTTCGACGCAATCGAATTCGGCAAGCGTGCGCTCGGGTTCGGGGCGACTTCGCTGTTGCCGACGTCGAAGTCCACCGACGGCGCCCGCACCGGCTTCGATCTGCCGCTTATTCGTCAGTTCCGCGCAATTGCGCCCGAAGCCGATATCGTCGCTTCCGGCGGGGCGGGGACGATGGAACACTTTGCCGAAGCCGCTGAAGCGGGCGCGAACATCCTCCTCGGGGCGTCGGTTTTTCACTTCAAGCTTATTGAGATTCCCGTTCTTAAACAATTCCTCAAAACGAAAGGATTCACCGTATCATGAAAATTCTGGTAACTGGCGGCGCCGGTTTCATCGGCAGTCACACCACGGTCGAGCTTTTGAATGCCGGCCATGAAGTGGTAATTGTGGATAATCTCTGCAACAGCTCCAAGAAGTCCCTCTCGCGCGTAAAACGCATCACCGGCAAGAAGCCTGCGTTCTACAAGGTGGATATTCGTGATGAGCAGAAGCTCAACAAGGTGCTGGATAAGGAAGGTCCCTTCCAGGCGGCTATCCATTTCGCGGCGCTGAAGGCGGTAGGGGAATCGACGAAGGTTCCGCTTAAGTACTACAACAACAATCTCGGCGGAACGTTCACGCTCCTTAAGTGCCTCGGCGATCACGGTTGCAAGAATATCGTCTTCTCGAGCTCGGCTACCGTGTACGGGGAACCGAAGTCCGTACCGATTCGTGAGGACTTCCCCACGCCCGGTTGCACCAATGCGTACGGATGGACGAAGCTCATGATGGAGCAGGTCTTTAAGGACGTCCAGAAGGCCGATCCGGAATGGAATGTGATTCTGCTTAGGTACTTTAATCCGATCGGGGCACATAAGTCGGGCCTTATCGGTGAAGATCCCGCCGGCATTCCGAATAATCTCCTGCCGTATGTGGCGCAGGTAGCGGTGGGACGTCGTCCCGAGCTCAATGTATTCGGCAACGACTATCCTACTCCGGATGGCACAGGCATCCGCGACTACATCCATGTGGTGGACCTCGCGCTGGGACACTTGAAGGCGATTGAGAAGCTGGAGAAGGAACCCAAGCTCGGCCTTAAGATCTACAACCTCGGCACGGGTCATGGATACTCGGTGCTGCAGATTGTAAAGGCTTTCGAAAAGGCTTCGAAGCGTCCCGTACCCTACAAGATTTGTCCGCGTCGTTCCGGCGATATCGCCGAATGCTGGGCGGATCCGGCGCTTGCGCTTCAGGAACTCGGTTGGAAGGCCGAGCGGGGCATCGAGGAGATGTGTAAGGACGCTTGGCGGTGGCAGAAGAAGAATCCTTACGGATTCAACAAGCCGAAGGCATAAGTGTCCCCGGTCGATTATATCTTAGACGGACTCAAGGCCGAGCTCGAATTAGAACGCGAGCTCGGCATCCGTTTTGTCGAATTCGACCGCACTAACCTTCAACCTCCAACCTCCAACCTCCAACCTTCACCTACCGCTCCCAAACTCCAAACTACAAACTCCAAACTACAAACTCCCTCCTACGACTTCGTCTTCGTGCATCATCGTCCGCTCTCTCCGGATGGCATTGCGATGATGGCGAAAATCATTTTGGCGATGGGGAGAACGGAGAAAACGGCGCCGGTGATTGTCGCGCCACCGTTACCAAAGGCGAAGGTGTATATCGTGCTCGGGGCATTTGCGCTAAGGCAGTATTTTCCGTCCATAAAAGCGGAGCCGGGACCAATGATGTTAGTAGCGGAGGGCGGCGAAAAGGTGATTGTAACTTATTCGCCGGAGTATATCTTACGCTTTAAGACGGTAACCCCGATGTTGAAAAAGATTAAACTGGATATGTGGCAGGCGATAAAAGGAGTATTGAAAAGAATATGACGAACGAAGCGTGTGAAATTCTGGAACATGCCGACTGGGGTAACGGCTATCGTTATCTGCGGCTCAAGGCGCCGGCGATCGTGGCGAAAGCCGAGCCGGGACAATTCGTACACCTCAAAGTGCCGGGTTTGGAGATGAGCGCTTTGAGACGTCCATTCTCAATCTTCAATGCCGCGAATGACGAATTGGAACTTCTCTATAAAACGGTGGGACGTGGCACCCTCGCGATGAACGCGCTTAAGGTGGGGGAGCAAATTTCGGTGATGGGTCCGTTGGGACACGGCTTCCCGTTGAAGTGTGAAGGGCAGGCGTTCCTGGTCGGCGGTGGCTTCGGAGTAGCGCCGCTTTATTTCCTCGCCCGCAAGCTTTTGGAAAGCGGCATTGAAACTTCGCGGATCGCGCTTTTTGTCGGGGGACGCACAAAGAACGATTTGTTGGCGCTCGATCGTTTTGAAAAACTGGGCGTGAAGATTTTCCCCGCTACCAACGATGGTTCCGCGGGGGTGAAGGGACTCGTCACCGATCCTTTGGACGATGAACTCATCCGTCTTCGGGAGGCGCATGGAAAATTCGAACTCTTCGCCTGTGGACCCGACCCCATGCTTAAGGCGGTCGCGTTACGTGCCACCGGTACCGGTTCGAAGGGATGGATTTCAATGGATCGTCACATGGTCTGTGGCGTGGGCGCTTGTTATGCGTGCATCCAGAAGACGGTGCGTGGTAATTCGCGTTGCTGTATTGAGGGTCCGGTTTTCGCAGCGGAGGATTTAGTATGGTAGAAATGTCCGTTAATCTCGGGGGACTTAAGCTCAATTCGCCGTTGGTGACGGCGAGTGGAACTTTCGGCTATGGTTTTGAATATGCGGATGTCGTGGATTATTCTAAACTTGGCGCGGTCACGGCGAAGGGCATTCGCATCGAACGTTGGCCCGGTAATCCGATGCCGCGGCATGCGGAAGTTTCGGGGGGACTCGTCAATGCGATTGGACTGCAAGGTACGGGCATTGAGCACTTTCTTGATATTACGGTTCCGTGGTACCGGGAATGCGTCCCGAATGTCCCCATGATCGCCAACATCTGGGGCGGCTCGATTGAGGAATATGCCGAAGTCGCCTCGCGGATGGGCGATAAGGTGGATGCGCTCGAGATGAATGTGTCGTGTCCCAACGTCAAGGCGGGGGGACATACCTTCGGGCAGGACCCGAAAGTGCTTTTCGAAGTCGTAAGCGCGGTCCGTAAGGCGACGAAGTTGCCGCTTATCGTGAAGCTGGCGCCGAATGTGCCGTCCATCGTCCCCTACGCTAAGGTCTGCGAGGATGCCGGGGCGGATGCGATAAGCCTCATCAACACGATTCCGGCGATGGTGATCGATATTGAAAAGCGCGTACCGGTTTTGGCGAATCGTACGGGGGGACTTTCCGGACGGGGTATTCATCCGGCGGCGGTTAAGCTTGTCTACGATGCGCATCAGGCGGTGAAGCTCCCGATTCTCGCGATGGGCGGAGTTTACGAAGCGAAGGATGCGATTGAATTCCTGCTCGCGGGAGCGACGGCGGTAGCGATTGGAACGGCGATTTTTTCCGACCCGACGGTAATTACGAAGGTGTACGATGGAATCGTCGATTATTGTAAGCGGCATAACTTTAAGTCGCTTGCGGAAATTAAGCTTGCCGAGTAATTTATGTCGTGGACCGGTTGGATTCTCTTAAGCGCGGTTTTTCTGGCGTTTTACGATATCGCCAAAAAGACAAGCGTAAGGGACAATGCGGTTTTACCGACGCTTTTGGGGTCCACGATTTTCGGCTGTATCGCGTTCACGATCGTAACTGCGTTGCGTAGAGGCTTAAGTTCGGCGATTGCGCCGGGGAGTGAGGTAATGGTGCTTTCCGCGGCGAAAGCGGTAATTGTTTCCACCAGCTGGATTTTCACCTTTTCGGCGCTACGCACGCTTCCGGTGACGATTGCAACGCCCATTCGGGCGAGTGCACCGGCGCTCGTATTTATCATCGCGTTCTTTGCTTATGGGGAAGTGCCGACGATCCTACAGGCAGCGGGAATGGTGCTTGTCTTCGCGGGATATTTTGCGTTTTCGTGGGCGGGACGTCACGAAGGGATTGATTTCTTCCGCAATCGGGCGGTATGGTGTGCTTTCGGCGGGATGTTCTTTTCGGCGCTTTCGGCGATCTTCGATAAGTTCGTGTTCGGGGTAAGGGGTGCGCCGGTGAATGAGATTCAGTTTTGGTTTCAGATTGATCTCGTTATCGTCTATGCATTGGTGCTTACGGTGTCGAGGG
>R14__coassemble_840_pt1 | contig 18299 bp, 12 predicted proteins | sample R14__metabat2_high_PE_051 | metagenome-assembled genome bin R14 | reverse complement strand
GAATTATTAGCGGTAAGCTCTGATAATTTTCGAATTTTCGAATTTTCGAATTGAGGCGAACTAATGTATCAGATATATTAGTTCGCCTCTTAGAACCGGAACTGGATACCGGCGGAGATGACGAGCGACGAGAAGTCGGTATCGGCCTTGCAGCCGTGCGTTTCGATATCGGCGTCGTCGATCCATTCATAGCCGACCTGACCGTAGAAACCGAAGTTTTCAGTCACCCAGCCGGTGAAGCCGACGTTACCGCCGACGCCGATGCGGAAGTCGCACTCATCCGTGCTCGCCGCGCCTGCGTCAAGTTCCTGGTCGATGAAGTTGAAGAGCGCATCCACCTCAGCGTAGAGATCGAGGCAGTCGAGAACGTGCCACGTCACCTTCGGTCCCAAACCGACCTGGTAGAGGTCGGCCTTGTACTTCATTGTCTGCACCCGCGCGCCCGCGAGATATTCACGGTCGTAGAATTGCTCAACATCGGTATAATCGTCTCCGCTCACCGGCTCAATGCCGAGATCAGGATACGGGAACGAGAACCCGAAGTAATCGCGATAGCGCGCATAACCGCCAGGGCGCGAATTTCCGAGCCCCAAGTAGCTCGCGAAGCAGAGATTGCAGCCGAACGTGAAATCGCCGACGTCGAAGAAGTCGTAACCGGCGGAGATGTTAAGTCCGTGCATGCCTTCTTCATCCGAGCCGCTTCCCAGCGAATCGCTGCGCTCCATCGCTACATGGTACATAGGCAATTCGGGATCAGTCGTGGGATCGGTGAAACGACCAGTGCCGATTTTGCCACCGGACCAGTTGTCATCAGACTTCCACATTGCGTTATCGTCGTACGCGCCATACTTGCTGCCGTAGTTGCGAGCACTTGCACCGTCTACGCCGCTGAAGTCGGTCTTCACGTTCGAGCGCCAGGCGTAACCGGCTCCGAAGTGGAAGCGCCCGTAAGAATTCTCGCTTTCCGCCGATAGAGCGGTCTCGATAAAACCGCCGCCCACCGCCGCACAAGCCAACACTCTGATGATTTTCGTACTCATTTTTACATTCCTTTAATAATTTTAAATTAGTCGATAACGCTCAACATAATGTTGCATCCATTCCAACCTTCTTGTTTCTCGAAGATGGCGCGGTATTTATTCTCGCCGATCTTTTCGACCGAGAGGGGATAGATTACCAGCCACGCGGGATCGGCAAGGGACTCTTTCACCAGCGCGCTGACGAGCGCTTGCGACGCTGCGAGATTGGTCTCAAACTCAACCACCATATTGTCCGGATCGAAAAACGTGTACTTCACAAAGCCGGCGACCTCTGAGGAAATCTTCACGAACTTCAGATTGGTAATCACGGTCGCGAGTTGGTCCTTGAAATCCTCATCGACATATGCCTCCGGAGCGAGCGAAACCGTGACAACATGGTCTTTAGCGTCATTCTTGACGCCGCACTGACGGAACGGATAATTGCCCTTGATCGTGCACTTGCCGAGGAAGGTGATATTCGTCACGTACTGGCACGCGGCGAACGCATAGTCTTCAATCACCGCGCCGGCCGGAATCACGAGATCGCGAATGGCCGAGCCGGAGAAGGCGTACGTCTCGACAGTCAGCGGAACCTCATCAAGCGTCGTGTAATCACGCGGCTGAGTAAGGCGGACTTTCGCAAGTTTATTGCAATTCGCGAACGCGCGATAGCGGATATTCTTAACATAGAGCGGCGTTATAAGCGAAGTGATCTCCGATTTCTGGAATTCATTCGTGGTAATCTCATACCGCGGCTTTCCATCCTTGAACTCGGCAAGGACAAGATCACTCGCCGTCGAATTAGCCGTCCACTGCGCGTAGAGCAGGTGATCCTCAAGCGGCAGTACCGGCGACGCCGCGATATCAAGCTCCGTCACCTTCTCCGCGCCGTTCGTCCAGCTGCGATACCAACCGGCGAGCGTGTAGCCCTCGCGCACGGGAGCAGCCGGGAACTCGTAGCCCTTATTGACGTAAGCGTCAATGTTCGTTACCGTCATGCCGTTCGCGAACTTGCCGCCGAGCGCATTGTAGGAAATCTCGAACTTGCCCCACGCGACATTGAAGACGAGTTCGTTATTCGTGTTGACCATGAGAGTGAACGCCTTCGCTCCGACATAGATCGTATTGACGGACTTCGCCGCGACGATGCTGGTCTTGAATCCATCCGGCCCCACGATCGCGAACGTCTTGCCGCTCGCGGACGCGGCATTGCCGGCGATGGTATAGGTGCCGATTCCCGCGCTTGTCGCCTGCTCGCCATCGATATAAATCTTGAACGACGCACCAGTTTTCTGCTTTATCACGTCAAAGTCCGCGAGATGCGACATTTGATTGTCATTCGCCACGCTCCAGGTGAGCGTACCGTAGTTTTCAATCGTCCCGACAGCATTAATCGCGAAGGGACCAGTGAGGACGTTCTCGCCGGTCATCGTGACCTTGCCTTCGGAGTTGAAGGTTACGTTCGAGATTGCGCCGGCCGCGTCGCCGTTCAGGACGATCTCCGCACCATCATATGTGCCGACAAGCGTCGTGAGTGAGCCGTTATTGATCGTGAGCTTAGCGCCCGCGCTCACATTGGCTTCAAGATGCGCCTTGTTGTTGATCGTGACATCGTTCTTCGCGGCAATCGACTTTTCGGTGACGATCGCACCTTCGGCATCGTCCTTCTTGCCCGTGTTGTTGATCACGACCTCGGTCGCGTTCACGTCACCTTTGACGAAAACCGTGTTCAAGGTCGCATTGTCAATCGTCACTTTACCGTTGGGCGCCTCGGTTTTGCCGGTGATCACGACGTCGTTCGTCGCGGCGTTATCGGACGTCACATCGATCTTGATGTCGCCTTCCGTATTCTCCGTGCCCGGCAGGACGATGACCGTCTCGCCTTCCTCGGTCTCGACCTTGGCCGTGTCATCGACCTTGATCTCGACGTTGGAACCCTCTTTCTTCGGCTCGGTGCCGGCGTTCGTCACCGTGATGGCGGCGCCGTCGGCGATGAAGTCGTCGTAGATCGACGGATCGACCTCGTCTGCGGTCTTGCCCAGGACTATCGTACCCGTGCCCGCGATACACTCCAGCGTATTCGTGATATTGATGAGATCGCCCGTGTCGAGATCCTTCTCGACCGTAACCGCCGGCGTGTTCGTGACGCCCGGCTCGGTCTCATAAGAAACGAGGTCGAGACTCCACTTCGCGACCATCGGCGGTTCGGACGCGATCGTCTGCGAACCGAAGACATGCAGATTCGTTGCGAACGCGCCGTAGGTGTCATTAGTGAACGCCCCCGTGAAGGAGGTAAAGGCATTGACGCCGTTCGTCCAGACCTGACCATTCCATTCGAACGTGCCCTCTTCAGCATTCCAGTTCTCGAACGGCGGATTGGCTGAGAAGTCATCGGCGATCACGAATTCGTAGGGCTTCGCATCGGAGGCCGCCTCCGCATCCTCCGCGATCTTCTCGAGCGCCGTCCCGAGCGTGTCCGCCGCCGCTTCGCCCTCGGCCGGCGTCATCGCCTCCGCGAGCGAGGCGAGAGCTGTGTTAAACGCGGCTTCCGCGCTCTGAAGCACCGCATCGGTCTCGGCGTCGGTCAGACGATTATTGCGGAGTTGACCGATCTCATTGGTCGTCACCATATAGGCGATCGTCGTCGCGAGGATGAGCTGCGCGCGGTAATCGTCGGAAATCATGTACGACATCGAAACCGTCGCACTCGTCTCGGTCATCTTGAAGGAAGCGCCATCAAGCGAGACCTCCGTGAAGAAGACGCCGTTCGTCGCATAGTAAACATTCTCCTGCGCATCGACGAGACAGAGCGTATTGGTATCGGCCTGCCACTTATCGTCCGCCGGCGTGAACTTAAGGCCAACCGTCAAGCTCGGATAGACCTTCTCGCCTGTAACAATCGCCGCGCCGTTCGTAGAAGCCGCGATCGTACCGTTCTGCGGCTGCTTGAATTCAAGCGCCATCGGAATGCCGTCCTCGACGATGAGGTAAAGAGCGCCGGCATTGTTGACGGACAATTTGAAGCGCTTCGCGCCAAGATACATCCAATCAGAATCATCAATATCGTCCTCGGAGACAACCGTCGCCTCCTCGGCGGACGAGCCGTCCGAGAGCAGGAACGTCTGGTTGATCGCGCCGATCGCATTAGCGGCGATTAAGTACGTTCCGTTCGTAAGCGTCTCGTCAAAGCTGATCATTTCGACCGCAGACGGATTAGCAGTAATCTTCGAGAAATCTCCGAAGCACGGGCTGCCGTTCTCAGTGAAGTCCCAGACATTCGTCGCGCCGGCGGCCAGATTCAGCGCGTTCACGCCGCTAACCGACTCACGGAATGTGACGGTGGAACCCGACGCGGCATTGATGCCCGCCTCATAGGTCTCGCCTGCGAGTATCTCCCACGTCTCACCGGCTAAGACATTAACGCTATCAGTATAGTTGCTCTTCCACTGGAAACTACCAGCGATCACGGTCGCCGCATTCGGCATTTCGATCGTCGTCACCGCATCTTCGATGTTCGTCCACGCGACGTCATTCGTCGTGATCGTCCAACCCGCGAACTCGTAGCGCTCCTCGGGCGTCGCCGCGAGCGTGAGCAGCGAGCATTCCGGTATATTGGCCGGAGACGAGAGCGCCTCGCTATTGTTCGTGATCGCAATCGTTCCGTGCTCTACCTGCGACCAGGTGAGCGGGTGCGGCTCGGAGAAGTATATCGAGGTAGTAAGCCTATTGCCGGAGCCATTTTTATTAAATGCCGAGACTCTGAGGTAATGCCTGCCGTAGTCATCTACTGCGGGGGTCCATTCGTAATATCCGTTCTTCGTACAATCCTCAAAGAAGCAGATGGTGGGCGACGAAATGCTCGGCCCCTCATGAATGAGATCGACACTAACGCCATTCAAAACCTGCCCCCAGTTGTTCGTGGAGTAGGCAATCGGGAGAACTTCCTCCGGCGAGGTGATGATGATGCGCTCGCGCGTATCAATCGCGATCACCCGTCCCTCGGCACCATCGACCCAGCGCGACACGATCCTGCTGGTGATGGACGCCTTATCCTCATCAGTCATCTCATAGCCGCCGCCGATCTTATCCGCATTGAGCGTGACGGACAGCTCCGCCGAACCCGGCGAGAACATAGAATCGTCCGTCGCCGTATAGGTGACCGTCACCGTCTCATTGCTCGGGACGAGATACGAGCCGTCGTTCTGCGCCGCGATTTCGTATCCAGCCACCGTGACGGTGACAGAGACGTTTTCGATACCCACATTAGAGAGCGTAACGCCCTTCACGACCTTCCACTCGTTCTCGCCCGTCTTCTGGGCGATATAGCCCTCGGCGCAGTATTCATCGACATCGCTCGAGAACGTACCACCGGAGATAGCAATCGTACCATCGCCGACCAAGGTCGCGACGAACGTGCCGACGAGCGTGCCCGCCTCGAACGTCAAGTTGCCACCGGAAAGTTCGATGTTGCCGGTGATCGTGCCGGTGGTGTTGACAGTGACAGTCGGGAGCGCGTAGCTCTGGAACTTGCAGGTGTCAAACGCATTATCGCCAGCCGCCGCGGTGATCGAAGTCGAGCCGGTGAGCGCGATGTTACCGGAGTTGTTGGAGAGTACCCAGAGCGCGGTGGTACCGCCGTTATGCGCGATATTCGAGCCGTCGAGATTGACATCCTCAAGCGTCAGGTCGCCGTAGTTCTGAATGAGCATCGCAATGCCCTTCGAAGTGTCGGTCTTTACCCAGGTCTTGGACTTGTTCGCGTCCGTGCAATTGATCGTACCATTCTTGAATGTGACCTTGTTGCCCTTCAGAATCTGGAAGCCGCAAGTCATCGTTCCCGCCGAGCCAGTGCCCGGGCATTCAAGCGAAAGCGTCTTACCGTTGAGATCGATCGTGAGGCCGTCAGTGTAAGTATTCTTCGCAATCTTCGTACCACCGGTGGTGATATCCTTAATAAGTGTGATTGTATCGCCGTCCTTAATCGCCGCGATCGCATCCGCAATAGTCGTGAACGATTCGATATAAGTATAATCACCAACCGTAACCTCGGCCTGAGCGATCGCACCGTTGACGTCAAAACTCTTTCCGTTCCAGGTATAGATCTTGTCAGTTACGACCTTCGCGCCCTCATCAAGTGTGCCGAAGAAACCGGGAGTTTGAGCATTAAGCTGGTTGGCGGAGTTGCCGTCCCAAGCCGACATGAAATCAACTTCACCTTCCTCACCGATATTGAGCGAGCCACCCTGATGCGCAATGAGTCCGCCAGCGCCGTAAGCGAGGTAGCGCAGGTTGAGCTTGCCATTCGCCTGAATCGTACCTTCGACAACAAGTCCGCCCTCGCTGGAGTCTTCACTGTTGACACCGTCGACCTTGTTGACGATGGTAAGGTCACTGTTCGCGGTGAAGGTCTTGCCTTCGGAAATCGTGATCGAATTGCCGTGTAGATCGATCGTCACCGCCGCGTCGCAGGTAAGATCGTCCGCCAACTCAATATCCGAGAGAATGGTAATCGTATTGCCGTCCTTAGCCGCCTCGATTGCAGCAGACGCAGAATCGTACTTCTCATCTCCAATCTGGGCAACCCACGTACCTTCGCCGACCGTCCACGTATCTTCGACCTTGCGGGCGATGTAGCCTTCGGCGCAGTATTCATCGACATCGCTCGAGAACGTACCACCAGTAATCTCGGCTGCCGCAGTTTCTTCGCTCCAGGCGCTCGCGGCGCCGGACGCCCAGTCATAAGCAAGCACGGAGGAAACAGTGCCTCCCGTAATGGTCGCCGCTGGGGTGCCACCAGGGTAGCTTCTGTTCACGATAGAGATCGCTGCGCCGTCGATAATTCCGCCGTCCGCTTCACCCTTGGTATCTCTGCTATCGGTTCCGTTGCCGATGATCGTGCCGCCGTTGACCGCGAGCGTGCCCGCGCACATCTGGATGCCGGTCGCGCCGGTGATAGTGCTGCCATCATTAACCGTGAGCGTACCCTTCTGCGGATGATAAATAGCAACGGTATCCTCAGAAGTGATCGTACCACCGTCAACGACAATCTTCGTACCGCTGTAATTATAGCTTCCTTCAATTGCACCGTTGCCGGAAATCGCATAGCACTTCGTGGACTTAATCGTACCCTTCACGGTAAGGGTGGCGCTATCGTCATTGCCATCACCGTATACGACGACACCAATCGTATTCTCAGACTCAATCGTTACGTTAGAGTCAATCAAACAAGTCATTGTGTTGCCAGGAACATAACCCAGCTGAATAGCGCCAGCGCCATCATTATCACGATTAGAAATAATATTGCCTTTACCGGTCAGGACAAAATCACCGTTGGTAATCTTAAATAGCAGATTATCGCCAGTGGTAATTTTACGTCCGTTCATATCGATAGTCAGCGACTTATCAACCACAATTTTCTCGGTTATATCCACATTCTTACGGATCGTAATCTTATCACCGGTCTGAGCCGCATCAAGCACTTCAGAGATGGTATCATACTTGGTTTTACCAATCTGAAAGACCCGTACCGATCTAGGTTCGACCACATAATACCGCTCGCCGCCGAGCGTAATCGAGCCGTCTTCACCACGGTCCTTCTCCGTCGCCGGATCCGACGACTTGCCCGCCATCACGGACATGGTGTCCGCGATTATCAGAGAACCTTGAGAACTGCCCTTTGGACCGCAGCCGATACCGGCGCCGACACCGTACTTGTTCTTAGCGCCGCCGGTAGCCGTCACCATGCCGCCGTTAATCGTCACCGTAGCACCATTACCGGATCCGCAGCCGATACCGGCGCTTTCTGTACCTCCATTTGCCGTCACTGTGCCGCCGTTAATCGTCACCGTGCCACCATTACCAAAGGGACCGCCGCCGATACCGGCAGCAGAAGCACCACCTATTGCCGTCACCGTACCGCCGTTAATCGTAAGCGTACCGCAGTCGTAGTCTTTTTGAGAGCCACGAAAGACGCCGCCAATACCAGCGGAATAGTCTGGACCAGTCACAATAAACTTGCCCGAATCAAGGTCCTGCCCGTAAACCGTGAGCGAATTGCCGCTCTTCAAGGTAATGCCGGCGTCGTAACCGTAATTATATTCACTCTTCACCGTCAGACTCGCTCCATCACAGAGGATGAGATGCGCCGAGCCGGAGACATTAATCGTGTTCGTGCGCGATACATCGGAATTGACAACGTACCACTTGCCGCCATTGAAAGAACTAGTCGTGTCGGTGACGATGGTATAGTCAGTACACGATTCCGTCTTCCACTCTTTGATGCCGCTCGCCGCATCGCCGTCAATATTGTACACCGGCACTCGGTAGGAAACCGGCGAACCTTCCGCCCAGGCGCTCGAACTTGAGACCATCGCGGCGACAAGCGCAATTACGCCGGCGAAGAACTGTTTGATATTAGTTTTCATAGTGTTTCCTTTCTCCTTCTTCACTCGGCTGTTGCCGTAACCTTGATGTCTTTGAGCTGCTTGTTCTTGAACGCGCCGCCGGCAACGTCGTCCGAATTAAGGTCGAAACTCGCTGTCGCCACCTCACCGTTCGTACCCGGCGCCTTGCCGATCACAACATCATTCGCCTTGAAGGTTACCTCGTCCACGAGCCTCGTCTTGTACTCGATGTCAAGGATGCCGTTCCACGGATACCGCTGCGCGATAACGCCGAGCTTAATACTGGGGATCTTCGCGACCGGGAGGAGCTCCGTCGGAACGGACACCGGATCGGTCGTCGCCGTGAAGACGACGTTGGACTCCGTGAGCGCATCGCCGAACGCATAGCCCTCATTCGCCTTGTACGTGACTTGGACGAGGTTGTTCGACCAAACACTGTAGGACCCGTCTTCCTCCGGGTCGATCGGTACCCAATCGCCCGTCGGCGCCGTGCCGTCCGTGTTCATCGCGACGGACGTCATCGTGGCGTTGTCGACATCCTGGGGGCGGAGGCAAACGGAGGTCTTGACGCGGTTCTGGACCCTCTCGAAGGCGCGCCACGCGCACGGGTCGAGCGACGAGTAGTAGTAGAGCCGAACGGACTCGCCCGGCCTGAGATCGCCAATGTTGAAACGGATGCCCATGGCGGTGTCGCCGAAGAGGTGGTAGCCGTTCTCCGGCGTGGAGAAATCTTTGCTGGAACTCCATGCGGTGACGCTCGTCGCCACCGTCACCGGGGTGATCGTGTACTTGTGCGCGACCTGCGGGTCGTTCCGCGGATCCGGCACATAGTAGTAGAACGGCGTGCAGGCGCTGTCGGCGAAATAATCCAGCGACGTGACGGTCGGCAGGGACGAGTTCGTCGCCGAGCAGATCACGTAGGCGTCGTGCGTCTCCGGATCGGTCCAGTAGAAATTGTCCGTTTTGAACTTGGAGCCCTGATACCACTTGTTCGCCTGGTCGGGATTGAATCCGCGGAAGTAGCAGACGTTCTTCTGGACAGTGTCCGTCATGTTCGAGATCGTCACCCACGTATCGTAGCCCGTGTCGTATTTCTGGAACTCGACGATCTGCGTGATCTTGAAACAGTCCGTATTGTCCGTGTTGATGGTCTTAAGCTCCGTGTGCGCGATGAGCGTCATATTCGTGTTGCCCGGCGAGGGCTTGCCGCCATTGCCCTTGTAGTAGACCTTCGCCGAGAGGGCGGTGGAGTTCGTGTTGAGATTCAATCCGTTGCACTCGATACCGTAGCCCTGCTGTCCGCGGGCGGTATCCGTGGCATTGGTGAGGTTGTTATCCTTGAACTCTCCGCCTGTCGTGATGAGCCAGCCCTCGTCCTTGGTGCCCGGCGTGAAGAAGTCGCGGGTGAGATGGCCGTCCACGTCTTGTTGGAGGATCTTGCCGTCATGTCCCTGGCCAATATAATGGCAATCCGGATTCGGGCACCTGATATTCGACGTGACTTTCTCAGTCCGGTTCGTGGTATAGCCGCACCTCGGGCACATGTAGACCACATAGCCTTCTACATTCATGAGCGAATTCTTGTCTCCCCAGCCCGTCATCGACGCACGCATGCCGTGCGTATTCAATTCCCCGGTCCAGGTATTGACCTTCTGCGTGATCGGCTTCGTCCTCGTACCGAACGCGCCGTTGCGGTGCAAGCCGAGATCGATGTACTCGCCGCCAAGGAAGACATCCTGTGCGTATCCATTCTGGCCGTATCCCGCTTGGTCCGGGGCATTATTCGTAGACGTGACCAACCGGACCATGAGATTGGTAGCTACTTCAGAAGATTTATTATGAAAACGTTCACCAAACTCAGAATACTCGGCGCCCACCGCAGACCGACCACCCGGACTACCCGCCGTATTCACGACGATATTCGAAAGGGAGGCATAGTCCGGACACGTCGGGATCCCGCGGATCTCCGCCTGAGCGGGCAGGGCGCCGAGCCCGAGGGCTGCAGCGAGGGCGAATGTGGACGCGTGACGCGAGACGCGAGACGCGAGAGATTTGAGTTGTGTTTTCATTGTTGGCTTCATTTTTTGTTGTTGTCAAATTTCAGATTTCAAATTACAGAGGTAATTGCAAAAACCCATTTTGTTTTTATTCCTTAGTTTTAGTTTTAATTTCGTAAAAATCGTTACAGTGAGTCCATTTAGGTGCGTATTATACCATATTTCCGCCCGCCGCGCAACCGCAAAATGGGACGAGTAGGACGATTAGGACGGGTAGGACCGAACCGAGGAGATGGTTTTGGCGCCGGTGAGGACCATTATTAGCCGATCCACCCCAAGCGCGACTCCAGCCGCCGAGCCAATTCGGGACAATTGGCAGAGAAAATCTTCATCAAGCGGATAATCAGCCTCATTAAGCTCACGGCGCTTAGCCTTCGCCTCATGGAAGCGTTTGGACTGCTCCTCAGCATCGCAAAGCTCCGTAAAGCAATTCGCAAGCTCCATCCCATCATAATAAAATTCCCAACGCTCCGCCACTTCCCCGCGCAGCTTCGAAAGCGATGCCGCGGCAGGCGGATAATCCATTAAGAAAACTCCCCCGCCCAGTTCTTTTAGCGCCGGCTCGATCTTGGTCGCCATATCGAAATCGAAGCGATCCGCATCCCAGTCTGCGAACGGATCCCACTCCGCGAACTTCAAATAGGCCTCGCGTACCGTAAGATACACAATGTTATCCAGGCGCAAATCCACCGCCGAGAACGGTTTTAACTCCTTTAGCATCTCCACTAAATCTTCCGCAATCTTCCGGTAGTCCTCATTACGCCGATACCATTCAAGCATCGTAAACTCGGGATTATGCCGATCGCCTTTTTCCCCTTCCCGAAAGCAAGGTCCCATTTGGTAGATACGATCCATCCCCTGCGCCAAGAGTTTCTTCATCTGCAACTCCGGCGAAGCACGAAGATATCCACCTCCGACTACCGGCGGACAATCAATGTACGGCTCCGGAGCGGGCGCGGGAATACGAACGGCGGTTTCCACCTCGATGAAATCCCGCGCATCAAAAAAGCTACGAATTGCCCGAACGATTCGAGCGCGCTTCTCAAGCATATCTTTCAAGATATTTCCCTAAATACGCCTTAAGCCGCGTCTCCAGCCACGGAGTAACCTGCCAATAATCGCGTAGCTCTAAATATTCACCGACTGGACCGCTCTGTCCACTCTTAACGGAATATTCACACTTGAGCATGATATTGCGCGCAGTCGCTTCACTGGATACGAACTCGATCACCTGCACCTTAAAGCCGAGAATCCGCAAGATAAGCGCCCGGAAAGCGTCCGTAAGAATATCACACAGCCGTTCCCGCAGAATCGATTGACGAAGCAGACCGGAGAAGGACCTGCGTCCCCCACGATTCGTCTCGGCGAGCTCCTTCTGCAATTCATGCTGACAGCAAGGCGCCGAAAGAATATAACGCGCCTTCCACTCCACTCCCCGCGCCAAGGCCTCATCAGTAGCAGTATCGCAAGCATGAAGCGACACTACCATGTCCGCGCGCTCCAAGTTAACATCCTTCAAATCGCTTTCGATGAACTCCACCTTATCCGCAACATCCAGCGCCTGCGCCATTTTACGGGCGGACTCGATTACATCCTGACGCCGATCAATGCCGATTACCTTTACCTCGGGAAACTGAAGAACTTGCGTCAGATAAAAATAAAGCGAAATCGTCAAATACGCCTTACCACATCCGCAATCGACGATGGTGAAGGTTGAAGGTTGAAGGTTGGAGGTTGAAGGTGTAGGGAGGGTGGACTTTACCACTTTCAGGAATTCGTTCACCTGATCGTACTTGCCACGCATCGAAGCACGAATCTTGCCCTCGCCATCCGCAAGACCGATGGTTCTTAAGAGCGCCGTACTGTCGAATTCATTTAGCGGAACTTTCTTCACCCGATCATGCGGCTGAACTTTCACCACGCGATCCATCTCCGCCGACCGCGTCGCCATCACATGGCCCTTCTTGGTGACCCTAATGTGCAAGTCGCCTTTCGCCGTCATCAGATGAAGATCCCGCGCACCCTTCTGGGCGATGATTTCCTCGAGACCTTCCGCCGCGCCATTGACATCAAGATTCTTGACCTTCACCTGTCCCGCGTCCGTCATCTCGGCCTGAAAGCGCTTTTCCCCGCCGATTTCTACGGGACGCAGCGCAATCTTGAAGGTGGTGCCGTTACGCCGCACCACCTGCACGAGCTTCATGAAGTCCTCCCCCAACACCCGGGCGCGGATTTCTTCCTTGAGCGCTTTATCTAACTCGAACTTTTCCACGCTTACTTCTTAGTTTGACGACGGATAATCGCCATCTGCGCAATCGAGAAGAGGTTGGAGAGGAACCAATAAAGGGATAGCGCGGACGGGAAGGAATAGAACATCACCAGCATCATGATCGGCATAAACACCATCATCATCTTCTGCTGACTCTTATCCCCGGCGGAAGGCGTGAACGCACTCTGCAGCGCCGTCGTGACCGCCATCAGAATCGGCAGAATGTTGAGTCCGCCGAACGGGAACCACGAAGCGAAAAGCGCTTCCGGCTCGGAGAGGTCGCCAATCCACAAAAACGGCGCATAACGAAGCTCGACCGCCGAACGCAGTACGTTAAAGAGCGCGATGAACACCGGAATCTGAATCAGCATCGGCAGACACGAACTCATGGGATTCACCTTCTCCGCACGATACAAGGCCCAAGTCTCCTGCTGGAGACGCTGGGGATTATCCTTGAACTTCGCCTGCAGTTCTTTCATCTTCGGCTGGATCTCCTGCATCTTCTTCATGCCGACTGTGGACTTATGCGTAAGCGGCCAGAAGAGAATCCGCACGAGAATCGTCAAAAGAATAATCGCGATACCATAGTTCGGAATAAGATCATTGAAGAAATTGAGCACCCACACGAGCGGATAGCAAAGCCAGCGCCACATGCCGAATTCCATTACATCCTTCATCCCAAGATCCCAAAGGAGCGCCTGCTTCTTAGGTCCCGCGTAGAAGGTGAAAGTGCGTTTCGCCGCGTCCCCGACAAACTTAATGCGCGCCTCAATAGAGTAGGGACGATACGCTGCGCTTTGAGTATCCCGAACAATCGTCGATTCAAAGCCGGCATTCGGCTGATTGCCTTCCACAAAAGCCGTAACGAAGAAGCGGTTTTTAAGCGCCACCCATTTCTGCGCGCCGGGGAACGGAACTAAAGTGCGCTCGCTCATCCCTTCCGCACTCTTCGATCCCGAACAGCCTCCGGTAAGTCCACCCACGAGATAAGCCTTGAGCGGCGAATCATCGTCACTATGATGAATCACCCCTTCCTTACCCTTGCCGGCATCCATCGCCCAGCTATCAACGGAGAGTAGATCATTCTTGGAAAAGCCCATCTTCATGGAGCCGACGGACACGCTACCGCCGATTCCTTCATCCGTGAATTCAATCCGATAATTATCCTTGAGCGCGATGACACGCTTTTTCGCGCCGTCCACAAAAGTAACACTGGTATCGGTTTTATCAACAAGCTTAAACGCCTCAATCGTCTCTCCCGCGCCCATCGGCGAATCCGAGTAATCAAGTACGACCGCGGGATTCTCCTCGCTCACCTTACCTTCGTTGGCGGCGTAGTCCTTTAGGGTAATGCGCTTTACCGCCGCGCCCCAGGAGGTGAGTTCGAGCTTGACCGAATCATTCTCCAATACTGCGATCTCTTCGGGAATGGACGGCACCACCTTCTTCGGGGCTTCCGCAACTGGAGCGGCGGGTTCGGTCGGCGCAGGGGCGGGAGTTGCTTCCTGCTGGATGGCAGCTTCCGGAGCGTTCTCGGGTTCCGCCGCAGTCGGGGCGGAATTCTTCTGGGTAAAGATATACCAGGCGAGCACGCCGCCCAAGAGTAAACAGATGATCTTTTCAGTCTTGTTCATTTTTCCATTTTCCTTTCGGCGGCACCGGATCGAATCCTTTCTTCCCGAACGGGTGACACCTTAAAATTCTCCAAAGTCCTAAAATCGTCCCTTTAATTGCACCATGAACTTCCAGCGCTTCGAGCATATAATTGGAACAGGTAGGCGTAAACCGACAGCAATCACCGATTACCGGACTTAGCACCACTTGATAGGCGCGCACTAAGAGCTGCAATATCCGCTTCAACATCCTGAACCTTTTTGCCGGCGATGAAAGCTCGCGCGATGAATATCCACTCGGTCTTTTCCGGCACGATGTCGTTCTTCACCGATAACCGATAGGCTTCGCGCATCAAGCGCTTCGCCCGATTGCGATCGACGGCATCGTGAAAGGTCTTCTTGGAAACGACAACGCCGGCCTGACGGTCGGCGTCTTCAGCCGTGCGATACCACCCGATGAGGAGACGTCCCTTCAAGGAACGTCCCCGGTCGAAGATACGTTTGTACTTCGCGCCGGGGAGCCGCGTGGACATTGAATATCCTTAGACCTGAGTAAGGCGCTTACGACCCTTCGCGCGACGGGACGCGAGAACCTTACGACCGCCTTTGGTCGCCTTGCGAGCGCGATATCCAATTTTCCTTTTCCTCTTGATCTTCGAGGGCTGCCATGTCATCTTCATGAGTTGTATCTCCTTACTTGAGTGAAATTTGGCGTGTATTATATCAAAAATCCGCCCCTCTCGTCAACCCTGAAGAGCCTGGAAAAGCGGAAAGCGAAAAGAAGGGAAAAGTTATACGCTTTCGGTGACGCCATTTATCGAGGATATGCCTGGGGAAGAAAGCGCGGCGCTTTCGGTGTCGGTAGACTCCGCGCGGATGATGGGGATTCCGGAGATATCGGCGGTGGAACATCGGGGTATGAGTCTGGATGGACGTAGCTTAATTTCCGTAAGCGCCGATCATCCGATTGTGGACCTCAAGGCGACGGTGGGACACACGGCGCGACTTCCGAACGACCGGATAACGGCGAAGCGGCTTAAGGATGGCTCATGGGGCGTGATTGTAAGTCCGGATCCGAATCGAAGTGAGAAGATTCGCCTTTATGATTCAATGATCTTGACGTTGGAGGCGACGGATGCGAACGGGAGCAAGGCGTATAAGGACGTCGTCCTTTATTTCAATAACGCGAATGACGATGAAAACGCCATTAACGCGCTAGAATACTGGACTGAACCCAGCAAAACTCCCTTTAAATTCTTCCTCCGCTAAACACGGACTTTATTGCTGAATATCGCTCACGGGCAGCTGAAGGCGTTAACCGGAAGTAAGCGCAATCCTTAAATATATCGCCCATATCCAGCGTACCTTCTCCTCCATAAGGATTCGGATTCACATCAAACATCGGTGAAAGTCGCCAGCCCTTTGAGGTGAGTATAAAACCATGATTACGCAGATGATCATCAGTGTTATGAACCAACTGTGAAAATGCCATCCGACTCCAAAGTTCATGCAAGTCCGCTTCAGGGTCGGAACTGTTCGCCGCCAAAAATTCCGCTATCTCCAAATAACTATGCTCTCCCTCCCCATCTTTTGCGCCCAACATCGTCATCGCTGACGCATAATGAATACGATTTAAGCCATCCCGATCAAACCGCTTGGAAAAGAAGGTAGTACCGGATTTTGAGAATTTTGCACACTTCGTTTCCGGAACGCACAAGCCCGCTTTTCGAGCCAACACACTCGTTTCATACTCTTTCGCCCCGACATCCCACTCATCATTTACCGATGGAAACTTAGCAATCCATAAACTGCCGTCAGGCGCGGTAACATTCGCTTTCGGACGCGCTCCACCAAGCGAGGACCCTGGACGCAGCAAATCGGCAAGCCACCGTTCCTCTTCGCCTTTGTCATTGGCGTCAATGTGCCACGCCGCCGCTTCAAGATGCCGCAACGAAGTCCAAGGCGGAGCTGCGTCCTTAAGATCGGCATCCACGAAAGGCCCATTTTTGTCGGTCTTAATCCGCAGCGCTCCCTGCCGAGTGAAATCACAAACGCCGAGCAAATAATCGCTATCCCGCAAATCCCGTTTTTCGCGGCGCTTGATGAGTTTGCGTCCCCAACGATCCGGTGAAACATCCTCGAGAAATCCAAACATATCGCCATTACCAGAAAACTGCGGACCCGTCAAATTTACAATCTCCGGATCTAACAATGGACGCGACGAATCAAGATATTCACGATCATAGCGGAACATCCACACTTCCCGATCCCGAACGCCGTCAACCGTGACTTCTCCAAGATAAGTCTCGTCTAAATAAAGATAAAGCGTGCGTTTCATAAGGCGGCATCCTGCAAACTGCGTCCAAGCTGATCATCGGCCGCAACCTTCGCGATGTCATCTTGAAAACCGAGACACGCAATAACCGCCATATAATTACACATTGAAACCTGTGGGCTGCCACGCTCCAATTGGCGTAGTGTAACTAACGACATATTCGCACGCTCCGCCATCATCTTCGCGGTTATCTTCCTCCGCTTACGAGCCAATCGCAGGTTTTCACCCAGCGTCAGTAAGGCCTTCTCAGCTTTTGGATACAATACATTCTGTCGTTTCATAGTCACTTTTATGTAAAAAGTGATAGTATTATATCACATTCCACCATCAGTTGTCAACCGCATTTTGATTCTGGAGCTTCGAAAGGAAAACGCGCGACCACAATAGCAGAGCGGATTTTCAGGAGGGCGGCGCCATCGGATTTAAGGAGCGACATCGCGGCATCGAGATTCGCAACGGCCTGATTATAGGCGGAAACATCGGTAAGCCAGGGGAGGAGATACTTGCGGATATTATCTACGCGGAAATCCGCCTGCAAGAGTTCCGGCATCGGCGGATGGGAAAGGTCCACACCCTTAAGCAAATTCTTCTCCCAGACGATATTGGCAAGTCCCACGAAATGAACACCCTTGATAAGTCGACGGGCGATGAATTCCGTAACCTTACCCACCTTATAAACGAGCACCGTGGGACAACGCGCCAACGCCGCTTCAAGCGTTGCCGTACCACTCGCAACCACCGCACACGTTGCGCGCTTTAGCAGTTCCCGCGCACCACCGTGAGTAACTTCGATGGAACCTTTAAGCGCCGCACGATTGACGATTTTTTGGATCGCATGGTAAGCGCGGTCATTCGCCGCCGGAATTACAATCCGCACTGAAAGACCTCGGGACGCTTCCAACATCGTCGGGAGTAGCGCTTCAATCTCGCCCAAACGTGAACCGGGAAGCAAGGCGAGCACCTTTTCGCCGTCCTTACGCGCAGTAACGGAAGTCGAGAACGCATCCACTAACGGATGACCCACGAATTCCGCAAAGCCAGGACGAAACAGCTTAGGCTCAAACGGGAAGAAACAGCAAAGATGGTCCAGCGCCGCTTCAATCTTCGGGATGCGGTCTTGTCTCCACGCCCATACTTGAGGACACACCACATGAACCGTTCTTATGCCGAGTTTTTTTGCATACGCGGTGAGTTTCAAGTTCATACCCGGGTAGTCAACGGTGCAAACAACATCCGGTCGCCACTCACGAATGGCAGCGCACATCGTTTTGCGAACCCGTAGGAAAAACCTAAGCTTACATAGTACCGCCCAAAATCCCATTACCGCAAGATCAGCGATTTTGAAGCCGTAATCCGCATAACCGCGAACCTCTATCTCCGGCGGCAAAACGCGGCGAAGAGCGTCCGCATAGAGCGCGCCACTTTCCTCACCGGCTAACAAGAGCAGTTTCATTGGTTGTATATTATACCAAATTCCGGATAAGATTTGCACACACAATCGATATTTTCAAGTTCGATCGGGGCCTTCGCTACCGTCGAAGCGACCGCCAAGGCAAAGACAATTCGGTGGTCATTGAAGTGCGGGAATTTTCCACCGTTGAAT
>R14__coassemble_781_pt1 | contig 19220 bp, 16 predicted proteins | sample R14__metabat2_high_PE_051 | metagenome-assembled genome bin R14 | reverse complement strand
GAACTCCGTTGATGCTGCAGATTTTCGCGGTTTATTATGGGCCTTACTTTCTCTGCGGTGTCTCCCTCGCCGGTTATCCGCCGCTCGTAGCGACGGTGATTGCCTTCGGCATCAATTACGCCGCGTATTTTGGGGAGATTTATCGCGGCGGAATTCTTTCCATTGATCGGGGACAATACGAAGCCGCCGCTTCGTTGGGCCTTAGCCGCTCGCGGACGTTTCTTAAGATCATATTGCCGCAGACGATAAAGCGCGTGATTCCGGCGATCGGCAATGAAGTGATTACGCTTGTTAAGGATACTTCGCTCGCGTTTGCAATCGCGGTTACCGAAATGTTCACGGTGGCGCGGCAGTTATCCTCCGCCAACACGACGATGGTCCCGCTCGTGGCGGCGGGCGTGTTTTACTACCTCTTCAATTATCTCGTCGCGTTCGCTTTGGAACGCATCGAACGGCATTACGAATACTACAACTGATGGGTCCGTTACTGCTGATTATTACGACCTTCATCTGGGGGACGGCTTTTCTCGCTCAGAAGCTGGGCGCGGACTATCTCGGACCTCTGGCGATGACGACTTTTCGCAACTTGCTCGGCGGCCTCTTTCTCGTCCTCTGCATTTTTCTCCGCCGTAATTCGCAATTCGAAAATTCGATAATTCGAAAATTCTCCATTTTGTCCGGTCTCGCTTCCGGGGTACCATTGTTTTTGGCGATGCTTACTCAGCAAATCGGTATCGAAAAAACTACCCCGGGTATTTCGGCGTTCCTCACCACCAATTATGTCATTTTCGTGCCGCTTATTTATGCCATTGGCCATACTCTTAATCGGTCATTCGGTCATTCTGTTAATCGGTTAATTTTTCTTTATGCTTTAATGGCGCTCCTTGGAACCTATCTCATCTGCCTTTCCGCCTTCGATTCTCAATTCGTAATTCGAAAATTCGAAAATTCGATAATTGATTCAGGAGAATCATGGACTATTCTTTGCGCACTTCTATTCTCCGTACAGATGATCGTGGTGGATAGATTAGCACCGCGCTGCGATGTGTTGGTGATGAGCGCTTCTCAGCTCCTAACCTGTTTTGTTATCGGTCTGCCGCTTACGATTTGTTCTTCGGAATGGTCAGCAGTCCAATCTTTTCCGTTTACTTGGGGAGCAATCTGGCCGGTGCTTTACTGCGGAGTACTTTCCTCGGGAGTGGCGTACACTTTGCAGAATTTTGGACAGGCGCGCACTTCTGCGCCGGTGGCGGCGGTGTTGTTGTCGCTTGAATCGGTATTCGGTGCGCTCTCGGGATTCATCGTTCTCGGGGATACGATGACGCTTACCCAATTCTGTGGTTGTGGCATTATCTTTCTTGCGGCGCTTTTGGCTTCGATCAGAAGTAAAGGTTAAAATTAAGGCTTGACACGATGCGACAGTTTTTGATATACTGTCGCGCATGAAAAAGAACAAAAAGAGTAATTCTGTCGCAAACGCGGTCAAGAGCATTGTTTTATCGGCCATTTTGGGGGTCTGTCCCCAAGCTTGGGAAGTAGCGCAAGCATCGGGCTTTGGCCTGTATGAGGCTTCCGCGAAGACTTATGCGCTCGGTGGAGCGGTGCTGGGTAAGGCGGTGGACGCCTCGGCGAACTTCCACAACCCGGCGACTTTGACGGATCTTACGAACATTACGATTTCGGTCGGCTTCATGACCGAGCATCCGCGGGGACGGATGAAAACCGATAAGACCGATGGACGTACGAGCGCGATGGATGCGGGAGTGTTCGTGTTGCCGTCCTTTCAGATGGCAGTTCCGCTCCCGTGGGACTTCACCTTTGGCCTCGGGATGATGCCGGAATACGGGTTGGGGTCCGAATATTGCCGGGATTGGGATTTGAGTTTCAATTCGGTCGATACGACGGTTACTTCCTTTACCGTTAATCCCAACATCGCCTATAAGATCACCGATGATTGGTCCATCGGCGGTGGTATGCGGTTCCTCTTTTTTGATTTTGAGCAGCATTCGCGTCCAGTAGTCACTGCGCTTGGGCATCGCTTCCGGAACCGGCTTAAAGGCGATAACGAGATGAAGGACTTCGGCTACCAGATCGGTACGAAGTACGACATCACCGATACTTTCTCGGTCGGTCTTGTTTATAAATCGATGACGCGCGTGCAGGTAGAGGGTACGAGCCGGAATTCCTCATTGGCTTTGCCCGGAGATCCATATTACACGGTTTTAGCGGCGAATGCGGCGCAGAAGTCGGGAGATGCGAAGACCACGCTCGATCTGCCGCAGTCGATCACGGCCGGCTTCAACTGGGATATTACGCCTACTTGGCATCTCGGCGGAATGGTGTCGTGGACGGAGTGGTCGTCCATCGGGACGCTCAACTTCCATCTGCCGGGACAGAACAAGCCCATCAAGCTCGAGTGGGAAGACACCTGGCGTTTCGGTATTGCGCCGAGCTGGGATTTCGCGGAAGACTGGACGCTTTTGGGTTCGTATGTGTTCGAGACGGACTGCTGCGGCGATCAGGATTCGACGATGTTGCCGCCCTCGGAGCGTCACATGGTCTCGCTCGGTCTTGATTGGCAGATCAGCAATAATTGGTCCGCCTGCTTGACCTACGGCTTGATTTTGATGGATGGCAAAGAGAGCGATTGTACCGAGGTTAATGTCTCCAAGGAGACGTACCATTATAGCGCGCATCGGGCGCTTTCGCATGCTGCCGGATTTACTTTGACGTATAAATTTTAAGCACAAGCCGCCGGTTTTTTGGTATAATACGCTCTAATGAACACCAAAAAGACTTTGGCGGCGCTTTCGGCGTCCCTTCTAACTATATCCGCATTCGGCAGCGGCTTCGGTCTGTATCAGGCGAGCGCGACCGCTCACGCAATGGGCGGAGCCCTCGTCGGCAAGGCGATGGACGCGTCGGCGAACTTTCTCAACCCCGCGACCTTGACGGACTTGACGAACGCGCAAGTCACGGTCGGCTTCATTACCGAGCATCCCCGCGGCACGGTAAGCGTAGACGGTACCAAGCAGAACATGGACCCCGGTCTATTCTGGTTGCCGCATGCGATGATTGCGGTGCCGTTACCGGCGGACCTTACTTTCGGTCTTGGGATTTCGGCGGAGTATGGTCTGGGGACGGAGTACGCCAAGAATTGGCGCATGAACTGGAGCTGTTATGAAACGACGGTGCAGGGCTTGGTGGTGAATCCCAACCTCGCGTATAAGATCACCGATAAGTGGTCCATCGCCGCGGGTCTGCGCTGGCTCTATTTCGATTTCGAGCAGTATAAGCGGATGGACTTTAAGTCGGTTGGCTCGATGACTTATCGGCTTAAAGGGGATAACGGTTGGGACGGCTTAGGGTGGCAGATCGGCACGAAGTACGACATCCTTGACAATCTCTCGGTGGGCCTTATGTACAAGGCTGCGATCGATACGACTATCAAGGGCCATACTACGGCTTCGACCACATCTCCGTATTTGGCCGGTAATGCCAGAGGAATGACCGGTAATGCGGATGCGGATATTACGCTTCCACAGTCGGTTACTTTCGGTATCAACTGGGATCCGGCGGAGAAGTGGCATACGGGCATTTCGATTTCGTGGACCGAGTGGAGCGAGTTCGATCAGCTGATTTTCAATATTCCGCAGGGTGGGGTGAAGACACCTTCGCCGATTAAGCTTAACTGGAATGATACTTGGCGCGGTTCGCTTGGAGTTGCCTACGACTTTATGGAAGATTGGACTGCGATGATTTCCTACACCTACGACATGGACTGCACGGATTCGCATCAGGAGTCCGCAATGCTGCCGCCGGCTTCACGTCACATTCTCGCGGGCGGTCTTAGCTGGGATATCGGCTGGGGATTCGAGGCGGCGCTATCTTATTCCTGCATCTTCATGAACGGCTTTGACATGCACACGACCGATAAGATTACCGGTTCCGGTGATCACACGCTTAAGACCAAGCGCGGGTTCTGTCATGCTGGAGGATTTTCTTTAACCTATAAATTCTAAGAGAAATATGAAATACGATAAAAATCATGCGTTGTTGGAGTGCTCGATTCCGGGCCTTCCGCAGAAGTCGGGCAAGGTTCGGGACGTCTTCGATCTCGGCGATAAACTGTTGATGGTGGTTACGGACCGCATCAGTGCGTTCGATGTAATTCTGCCGTGCGGAGTGCCGGATAAGGGCAAGGTCCTCAATCAGCTTTCGCTCTTCTGGCTTGAATTCTTCGGAGTGAAGAATCATCTCATCACTGCGAACGTTGATGAATATCCGGAAGTATTGCAGCCCTATAAGGAAGACCTGCGGGGACGCTCCATGCTGGTAAAGAAAGTGAATATGGTCGAGGTCGAGTGCATCGCCCGCGGCTATCTCACCGGTTCCGGCTGGAAGGAATACAAGGCCTCGCAGACGGTGAATGGTGAAAAACTGCGCGCCGGCTATGAGAATGCTTCCAAGCTCGATGAAGTGCTTTTCACCCCGACCACCAAGGCGGCGATCGGCGATCATGACGAAGCAATCAACTTCGAGCAGACCAAGGCGCTCGTCGGGGAAGCGATGGCGACGTCCCTTAAGGACGCTACGATCGGTCTTTATACCAAGGCGGCGGATTATGCGGCGACAAAGGGCATCATCATCGCCGATACAAAGTTCGAGTTTGGTAAGGACGATGACGGCTCGCTCATCCTCGCGGATGAAGTGCTCACGTCTGATTCTTCGCGCTTCTGGCCGGCCTCGAGCTACCAGGTAGGAGCGAATCCGCCGTCCCTCGACAAGCAGTATGTGCGCGACTATTTGGAGTCCATCAACTTCAATAAAGAGCCGCCGGGTCCGGTGTTGCCGGATGAAGTAATCGAGCGTACGCGCGAGATCTACATCAAGGCCTACGAAGACCTCTCTGGCAAAAAACTCGTCTAACTTTAAACTACAAACAGTAAACTACAAACTACAAACTTTAAACTACTATGGGAATGTTTGATCAAGTCAAGGAAGCGATGAAGATGCGCTCCGAAGCTAAGAAAGTCGAAGCGATGGTGAAGAAAGTCACCGCAGAATATTCAAACGGAGGAATTACCGTGATCGCGAAGGGCGATATGTCCATCGAAAAGATCGCCGTTACTCCGGAAGCGTACGATGAAGTGAAGGCCGGCAAGCCGGCGCGCTTTGAGACGATGCTTCTTAATACGGTAAATGGTGCGCTTACCCGTGCCCGTCAGGCGACGCAGGAACTGATGATGAAGGAAATGCAAGCTGGCGGAATGGGAGGGCTCTTTGGAAAGTAAGAGTGAAGAAGTAAGGGTGAAGAAGTAAACGTGTTACCACCAATACAAGAACTTGAGCGCTCGCTCGCGAAACTGCCCGGTTTAGGTCGGCGTAGTGCATCGCGGGCGGCGTTGGCGCTTGTAAGGGAGAAGGAACGCTTACTTAAACCGCTCGTGGAAGCGCTGGAAAACGCGGCGGGACGCGTCCGTTGCTGTTCAAAGTGCGGCGCATTCACTACGGTGGATGCGGACCCATGTGCGCTTTGCTCGGATGCGCTGCGCGATGGGGGACTCCTTTGCGTGGTGGAGGATCCCTCCGATATCGTCGCAATCGAGAGTTCCGGTGCGTTTCACGGCAAGTACCATACTCTCGGAGGCAAGTTGGTGCCTTCGCGTAGGTCGGGTCCGGAAAAATTGCGCTTGGCGGAACTTAAGGACCGCGTAGTCCGTGAATGTATAAGCGAAGTATTGCTCGCGCTCTCGACGGATATGGAGGGGGACGCGACGGCGGGGTATATCGTGGAACTTTTAAGTGGTACCGGCGCGAAGGTGACGAGGTTAGCATTCGGATTGCCGGCGGATTCGGGCATCGCGTATTCAGATCCGCTCACGTTGAAGCGGGCGATTCGTGGAAGAATGGAGGCATAAATATTATGGCGGGCGAATATCAATTCAGCTTGATCGATGTAACCAAGCAACAGGGGACGAAGACGATTTTGAAGGACGTCAATCTCTCGTTCTTCTACGGCGCGCATATCGGTGTGATCGGCGGGAATGGCGCGGGTAAGTCGAGTCTCCTTAAGATTCTCGCGGGACTTGATACGGACCTCATGGGCACGGTGCAGGTAGCGAAGGGGACGAAGGTAGGCTATCTGCCGCAGGAGCCGGTGCTGGACGATGATAAAACCGTTTTGGAAACGGTAATGGAAGGTGTCGCCGATGCGCAGGCGATGGTGACTAGATACGAAGATCTTTGCTGTGAACTCGGCGATCCCAAGGCGGCGGCGGAAATGGAGCGCTTACAGGGGATAATCGATGCGAATGACTATTGGAATTTAGAAAACTTAGTCGAACGGCGGATGGCCGATTTGAATTGTCCCGATGGCGCGAAGATAGTGGGAGTGCTCTCCGGCGGTGAGCGGCGCAGGGTGGCGATCGCGCGACTTTTACTGTCCAATCCCGATGTGCTGTTACTGGACGAACCGACGAATCATTTGGACGCCGAAACGACTTTTCGTTTGGAGGCGTATTTGAAGGACTTCAAAGGTACGCTCATTGTCGTCACCCACGATCGCTACTTCCTCTCGGATGTGACAGACTGGATTCTCGAGCTTGACCATGGTATTTGCTATCCTTACAAGGGCAACTATGAAGAATGGCTCAAGCAGAAGGAAGCGATGCTGATGCGCGAAGCGAAGGTGGAGAAGTCGCGTCAGAAGATGTTGGAGAATGAGCTAAAGTGGATTCAGACCAATCCTTCGGGACGTCACGCCAAGGCGAAGGCGCGTGTTGAGCGGTATGAGGAACTCCAGAAACAGGAGGTCAATACCCGTGAGGATGATCTCGTCATCCGCATTCCACCGGGTCCACGGCTTGGCGATCTCGTGGTAAGAGCTGAGCATGTGAAGATGGGCTTTGACGATCAAGTGCTCTATAATGATCTCAATTTCGATCTGCCGCGCGGTGGAATCGTCGGGGTGATCGGAGCGAATGGTGCGGGCAAGACCACGCTATTTAAACTCATTACGGGACAGTTAAAACCGCTGGAAGGCACTTTCACCGTAGGGGATACGGTGAAGCTCAGTTATGTAGACCAGACGCGCAGCGAACTCAAAGCCGATGAGACCGTGTATGAAGCGATTACCGGCGGTGGAGAATTCGTGAAGCTCGCGGGGACGACGATGATGAACGGTCGCGCGTATTGTTCGAGATTCAATTTTAGGGGTCCGGAACAGCAGAAGAAGGTAGGAGTGCTCTCCGGAGGCGAACGTAACCGCGTGCATCTTGCGAAGCTCCTTACGAGCGGAGGTAATCTGCTCCTTTTGGACGAACCAACGAATGACCTCGATGTGGCAACGCTGCGGTCCTTGGAGGAAGGCTTGCAGGAATTCGGCGGTTGCGTAATGGTAGTTTCGCACGATCGCTGGTTCCTTGATCGCATCGCGACGCATATTCTCGCGTTTGAAGGCAAGGGCAAGACCACTTGGTTCGAAGGCAGTTATTCTGAATATCACGAAATGGTGGCGAAGCGTAAAGGATGAAAAAGAAACTGATAATCCTCGGCGTTACGGGCTCGATCGGAATGAATGCGATCGATGTCGTGAGAACGCATCCGGAGAATTTTGAGATTACGGCTTTGGCGGCGCTTCGTAATAAGGAAAAATGCGAGGCCTTGGCGAAGGAATTCGGCTGCAGGGCGTATGTAGGCGAAAATGCGGCAGTTCAGGCGGTGGAGGAAAACGAGGCCGATATCTGCTTGGTCGCAACCGTCGGGATGAGCGGCATTGCGCCGACCAAGGCGGCGATTAAGAAGGGTATGGATATCGCGCTCGCTACTAAGGAAGTAATGGTGATGGCGGGAGCGGAAGTAACTGCGCTCGCTCGGGAGAAGGGTGTAAAGTTTTTGCCGGTCGATAGTGAGCATAGTGCGATTTTCCAGTGTCTGCAGCCATATGGGGAACGGGTGCATGGGGAGATTGATCGGTTGATACTTACGGCGTCCGGTGGACCGTTTTTGTACGGTCCAGAAGATTTAAGTTCGGTTACCGTCGATCAGGCTTTGAATCATCCGCGCTGGAAGATGGGACCTAAAGTGACGATCGATTCGGCGACGATGATGAATAAGGGCTTTGAGATCATCGAGGCGCATTGGCTTTTTGATATTCCGGTAGAGCGTATTGACGTAGTGGTACATCCGGAATCAATCGTCCATTCGCTCGTTACTTTCAAGGACGGCGCAACGCTCGCCCAACTCTCCCCGCCGGATATGCGCGTTGCAATTCAATATGCGCTCACTTGGCCGGAGAGGTTAGCGTCCGAACGTGAAAAACTCGAGCTCGCCGAGCTTAAGTCGCTTACATTTAGAAAGCCTGATCCGGAGAGATTTCCCTGTCTTAGGTTGGTGAAGGAGGCGGTCAATAAGGGCGGGGATGCCTGTGCGCGGTTGGCGGCGGCGGATGAGAAAGCGGTCGCGCGGTTTTTGAAGGGCGAGATTAAATTTACTGATATCCCGAAAATACTTGAAGAGGCGATTTCATAATGGATGTAATAATTAGTATTTTATATATTGTTGCGTGTGTGCTATTGTTTGCACTGGCGATTTTGGTGCACGAGTTTGGTCATTTTATCGTGGCGCTTAAGTTAGGACTTAAAGTAGAGGCGTTTTCCATTGGGTTTGGTCCAGTCTTGTGGAAAAAGACCGTGAATGGCGTTGAGTATAGACTTTCCGCATTGCCGCTCGGGGGATATGTGGCTTTACCGGAGGTGGATCAGGACGGTAAGGAGAAGGAACATGCGATTCCGGCGTGGAAGGAGATCTTAGTCGCGGTGGCGGGTCCGTTCATGAATATCGTACTCGCGGTAGTACTCGCAGTATTGTTGTCGCTCATACCGAGCGCCCGATTCGGGACGTTGCCGGCGGTGATCGGAGGTGTGCTGGAGGGCGGTCCGGCGGAAAAAGCGGGACTCAAGGCGGGCGATAAGATTCTTGCGGTGAGTGGAGTGCCGATCCATTCTTGGACGGATATGCAGACGGAAGTGCAGATTTCCGGAGGGAAGGAAATCGAGCTTCAATTGGAAGATCGCGTCGTTAAACTCACGCCGGAAAAAAGTGAAGTTACGGGCGCGTATTATATCAAGGCAATTTCGCTCACTAACGAAACGGGGTCGGTTGCGTGGATGCCGGAGCGAAATCCATTAAAACAGCTCGCTTGGGATGCAGGAGCGATTTTTCGGGTATTGAAGGGACTCGTCACGCCGAAGGAATCGAAAGCCGTTGCCGGAGCGTTGGGAGGACCGGTGATGATCGCCGAGGGAATCTACCATTCGATGCGTCGTAGCGTCTGGGATGGTCTAGGGTTCCTGCGGTTCCTTAATGTGAACCTGGCGGTGTTGAATCTGCTGCCGATTCCGGTATTGGACGGCGGACTTATCTTCTTCGCTTTAATTGCGCTTATTTGCCGTCGGCGAATTCCGGATGTGGTGGTAAAGTACGCTTCGATTTTCTTTATGGTGGTACTGATTGCGCTTATGGGAATACTCATTCTCAAAGACGGGTACCGGTCTTATAAAATACACACTTATGACGCGAGCGCTGAAAGTAGGTAAAGTCGATCTCGGAGGCGGAGCTCCGGTCAGCGTGCAGACGATGGGAAACGTCGATCCGCACGATGCGAAGGCGTTGACCGAACAGGTTCTAAGCTGTGCGGAACGCGGGTGTGATATTTTCAGGCTTACGGTTCCCGATGTCGAAGCGGCGAAGGTATTGGGGGAAGTAAAGAAGGCAAGCCCCATTCCGCTTGTTGCCGACATTCATTTTGATTATCGCTGCGCATTGGCGGCGATTGAATATGGTACGGATGCCTTGCGGCTCAACCCAGGCAACATCGGTTCTCGGGATCGCGTACAGGCGGTAGCTCGCGCGGCGAAAGCGAAAAAGGTGCCGATTCGGATCGGGGTTAACGGGGGCTCGTTGGAAAAAGGTGAGACTTTGGTTTCGAGCGCCTTAAAGCATCTAAAGCTGTTGGAAGACGAGGGCTTTTACGATGTTGTCATTTCCGCCAAAGCCTCGAATGCGATGAAAACCGTCGAGACCTATCGGGAGCTTCACGAACGGACGGATTGTCCGCTCCATCTCGGGGTTACCGAGGCGGGTACACTCATTCCCGGTGCAGTTAGGAATTCGGTGGCGCTCGGGATTTTGCTTTCGGAAGGGATTGGCGATACGATTCGAGTTTCGCTTACTGCCAAGCCGGAGAAGGAAGTTAAGGTGGGACTTGAGATTTTGCGTTCATTGGGCTTGAGAGAGGCGGGTCCGGCGATTACGAGCTGTCCCACTTGCGGACGCACCAAAGTCGATTTACAGCGGATTGCCACGCAGGTGGAGGACGCGCTTGAGACGCTTCACCTCGAACATTATCCGAAGGTAGCGGTAATGGGATGCGTGGTGAATGGTCCCGGCGAAGCGAAAGGCGCGGATATCGCGCTTTGCGGTGGAGATGGGGCGTTTGTGCTTTATGAAAAAGGCGAAGTAGTCGCCAAAGTATCCGAAGACGAAGCCGTCGGAAAGGTAATTGAACATGTCCTTCATCTGCAATAATCTCGCGCCGATTTTTGTCGCGCTTAATCTCGCTGCCATTGCTTGGATGTTCGGCGGTGCCAAGGCTGCGCCGTTGGAAGTGACCGTGCCGTGGATGTTTCTTTTCATGATGCAGATGATTCTCTGCTTTCCGCAGAAGCATCCGGGCGAATCCACTTACGCAGCGCGTACCCGAGTATGGAAACAGCTACGGAAAGATCCGCTTGTATGGGTGTCGACGGGACTTATTCTGCTCTTGGCGATACCGTTCGTCAATAACGGGTTTTGCCCGAGTTGCGATCGGGAATTGTACGCGATGGGACTTGATCCGAATCCGCCGATTTCCTTCTTGCCGTATTGCGTGAACCGGATACACCATCTTAATGTATTCTACTGGTTCTTGACGGCGCTTTCGGCGACGATTGCGGTCAAGCACGCGCTTAATCGGTCCGGCAAGCGGCTGATGTTGGCGCTCATCGTCGCCAATGGTTTTGTACTTGCGATTCTCGGATTTGTGCAGATCGCAGCGGAGGCGCCGGGTCCGCTCTGGCAGCCGTTTGCGTCCGGCAAGTTGGTGGACTATTTCTCCACGTTCGGGTATCCGAATATGGCGGGGGACTATTTTACTACGCTCTTTGGAATCTCTCTCGCGCTTTGGCGCTGGGATTATGAAGCGGTGAGTGAAGAATTGCGGGAAGACCGCAACAAAGCCGCTAAGAACAAATATCGTTGGTTCTGGAAGCGCAATCTGTTCCTCATTCCGGCGGTGGTGTTTTTCTTTGCCGCGGTGAATACGCTTTCGCGCGCGTCCATGATTTTAGCTTCGGTGTTGGCGGTTGTTTACTTCATCCACACGTTTATGTCCTTCACCAAGAAGATGCATCGGGCGGATAGGATCCGTAAGGGCGGCATCGCGCTGGGAATCGTGGCGCTGTTGGTGTTCTTTGCGTCCGTTTCCATTCCCGAGAATATGCAGCGCGAGGTAGATACGCTCAATACCGATGCGATTTTGACTCGGGTTACCGGTAAAGGACAATACCATGCGCGGGTGGCGACGGAAATCTGGAAGGATAATCTCCTCTTCGGTTGCGGTGGTTGGGGCTATAAGCACTTCTGCATTCCGAAGATGACGCCTGAGGAGATTAAGCAGATTCAGATGGTCGGCGGTATCAATGTGCATAACGACTATCTGCAGTTCTTGGCGGAGCATGGTGTCGTCGGGTTCGGGGCGATGGTAGCGATCGTGGTAATTTTGCTTATTCCGGTAGGGTCGACGTGGAAGCGTCTAGCGAACGATGCGCGGTTCTTAAAGGGTAAGGATCTTCCCCAGAAGCCGGTGAATATTTTCGTTTGTCCAGCGCCGGTATTTTTTATCTTACTCGCTGCGGTTTCAACGCTCGTACATAGCTTCGGTGATTGCGCGATGCGTTCGGCGGCGGTATTGACGCTCTTTTTCGTCTCGTTGGCGGCGCTGCCGGGGTTTCTTCCTGAGCTGCCGGCAAAAGGAGCGGATAAAGAACATCATTCACACCATCATCACCATTGATTAACGGAGTAAAACCATGTTACACGTAAACGAAAATTATGCTAAAATCAAGCCCACCTATCTCTTCGCGGAGATTGCCCATCGGGTAGCGGCGCATCAAGCCGCGCATCCGGAAGCGAAGGTGATCCGTCTTGGAATCGGCGATGTTACCGAGCCCTTGGCGCCGAGTGTAATCGCGGCAATGCATAAGGCGGTGGACGATGAAGGCGGCAAGGGGGCGTTCCATGGATATGGTCCCGAACAGGGTTATGCCTTTTTGCGCGAGAAGATCGCCGAAGTGGATTTCCGGGCGCGCGGGATGGATATCAAGGCGGATGAGATCTTGGTTTCGGACGGCGCGAAGTGTGATTGCGGCAATATTCAGGAACTTTTCGCGCAGGATGTGAAAATCGCGGTGGGCGATCCGGTGTATCCGGTATATGTGGATACGAACCTGATGGCTGGGCGTAGCGATATTATGCTTTTGCCCTGCACCAAGGAGAATGACTTCGTTCCTACTCCACAGGACTTCGAAAATTCGAAAATTCGCCAATTCGAAAATTTGCCCGATCTCGTCTATCTTTGCTATCCAAACAATCCTACCGGCGCAGTAGCTACGCTCCCGCAGTTGCAGGCGTGGGTTGATTGGGCGAATGCGAATAAGCGGCTTATCCTCTTCGACGCTGCGTATGAGGCCTTCATCCGTACCCCTGGTATCCCGCATTCCATCTACGAGTGCAAAGGCGCGCGGACTTGTGCGATCGAGATGCGTAGCTTCTCGAAGACTGCTGGCTTTACCGGTGTGCGCTGTGGATATACGGTTGTACCGGAAGAGCTGGTAGGGTATAATGCGGATGGTACGCCGGTTCCGCTTAAACCGATGTGGACCCGTCGGCAGACCACCAAATTCAACGGCGCGAGCTACATTACCCAGCGTGGTGCCGAGGCCGTCTATACTCCGGAAGGACAGCGCGAAACGAAGGCGACGATCGATTTCTACCTTGAAAACGCGCGGATTATTCGGGAAGCGATGACGGCGCGCGGGTATGACTGCACCGGCGGCGTCGATTCCCCGTATGTATGGGTGGATGTGAAGGGCGACAGTTGGGATTTCTTCGATCGACTCCTCAATGAAGCGAACCTCGTGACGACTCCAGGCGCGGGTTTCGGCAAGGCGGGAGAGGGGTATATCCGCATCTCCGCGTTCAATTCTCGGGAGAATGTCCTTGAAGCAATGAGCCGTATTTGATATAATACGCAGTTAATGATGGAAAAGATTGACATAGCCCAGGCAAAAGCCGCCGTTTTAACGGAGGCCTTGCCTTATATTCAGGATTTCAAGGGTAGCGTCGTGCTAATCAAGCTCGGCGGCAGCGTGATGGAGTCCGAAGAAAATCTCGATCTCATCGCTTCGGATATCGCATTTCTCAATGCTGTCGGCATCAAGGTAGTATTGGTGCATGGCGGAGGTAAGGCGATCTCAAAGGCGATCAAGGCGTCCGGACACGAGCCGAAGTTCGTGGAGGGCTTGAGAGTTACCGATGAAGCGACGATGGAAATCGTCCGTAAGACCCTCAACAACGTAGTCAATCCCGATATCGTCGCGCGCCTTTGCAACTGCGGCTCGAATGCGAAGCCGCTCCATGGCAATTGGCTTTTCGCGGCGAAAAAGATCACTTCGCCCGATCGCGGCTATGTGGGAGAAGTTACGAAGGTCACGGTGCGCGCGGTGGTGGAGATGCTCGATGCGGGGATTATTCCGGTGGTAACTCCCCTCGGTACCGGTGAGGACGATAATCATTTATACAATATCAATGCGGACTATGCGGCAGCAGCGCTGGCGAAAGCGCTTAAGGTGCGTAAGTTCGTGCTCGTCAGCGATGTCCCCGGGCTTATGAAAAATCCCGAGGATCCGCAGACGCTACTGTCCACTCTGCGGCTTACCGAAATCGGGCAGCTCAAGGCGGATGGCATAATCGCGGGAGGAATGCTCCCGAAAATCGAGAGTTGCGAAGCGGCGATTCGTGAAGGGGTGAAAAAGGTTCACCTTGTGGACGGTCGTATGGCGCACTCGCTGTTACTGGAAATATTCACGCGTCAAGGCGTGGGAACGGAGATAACGCAATGAGTAATAAAACACAGGATATTCTTGAACTTTACAAGGCCAAGGTCATGCCGACTTATACCCCGAGCTTGGTGCTCGCCGGCGGTAAGGGAGTGGCGGTAAGGGATGTGGACGGTCGCAGTTATTACGATTTCACCAGCGGTATCGGCGTTAATTCCGTCGGTTATGCCCACCCTAAGGTAATCAAGGCCATTCAGGATCAGGCGGCCGCGCTGATTCACTGCTCCAATCTTTACGCCAATGCGCCGGCGACGTTGCTCGCTTCGAAGTTGGTGGACCTCTCGGGTCTTGAAGGCAAGGTGTTCTTCGCCAATTCCGGCGCGGAAGCGAATGAAGGCGCGATCAAACTCGCCCGTAAGTGGGGATCTAAGAACGGTGGACGGTACGAAATCATTACTTTCCGTCAGGGCTTCCATGGACGTACCCTCGCAACGGTGGCAGCGACGGCGCAGGCGTGGTGTCAAGAAGGTTACGATCCGTTGCCGGTCGGGTTCGCTTATGCGGACTATAATGATCTCGAAAGCGTGAAGTCCGCGATCAACGATAAGACCGTCGCGATCATGCTTGAAGCGGTTCAGGGCGAAGGCGGGGTGTTGCCGGCTGATCCGGAATTCATGAAAGGCATCCGCGCGCTTTGCGATGAGAAGAATCTCCTCATGATCGTGGATGAAGTACAGGCCGGTATGGGTCGCACGGGTAAGTGGTTCGCTTGGCAGAATTACGAGGTAAAGCCTGATATGTTCACTTGCGCGAAGGCGCTGGCGGGGGGACTGCCGATGAGCGCGCTCGTCGCCAACCAGAAGCTGGCTGATACCTTCGGCGCTTCCGACCACGCATCTACCTTCGGTGGTAATCCGGTCGCCGCCGCGGCTGCGCTTGCAGTAATCGAGGTGATCGAGAGCGAGGGACTGCTTGAGAACGCCGTCAAGATGGGTGAGAAGCTTGCGGAAAAACTGCAGGAGTTCGCCGATAAGTACGATCAGCTTTTGGATGTAAGGGGCAAGGGCTTGATGCTTGGCCTCGTTACGGAAGGCCCGGCGAAGGAAATCGTAGAAGCGTTCAAGGCACAGGGACTCTTAACCCTCACCGCCGGTGAACATGTGGTGCGCTTTCTGCCGCCGCTTACACTTACCGAGGACGATCTCGAGGAAGTCGGCGATATGATGGATGACGCGCTCGATTGCGCTTTTGGAGGCTGAAATAAATGGCGGAAACGAATGAATACCGTGAGCAGCGTCTTGCCTCGATGGCGACGCTGAAGGCCATGGGCTACGAGCCTTATGGCGCTAAGTTTGAGCATACGGACCTTAAAGAATTGCGGGCGACTTTTACCGAAGGCGCTACTGCGCGTATTGCCGGGCGCCTTCTGATGATCCGCCGCATGGGTAAGATGAATTTCTGCACCATGAACGATGGTACGGATAAGTTTCAGCTTATCTTCAAGCGCGATGAACTTTCCGAAACGGCGTTCACCGCATTTAAGCAGCTTAACCTCGGGGATATCATCGGAGCGGAGGGAACGCTCTTTACCACGCAGAAGGGTGAGAAATCCCTGATCGTGAAAGAGTGGACGATGCTTGCGAAGGCGCTCGAACAGCCGCCGGAGAAGTTCCATGGTCTCGCCGATCAGGAAGAATGCTACCGTCGGCGCTATGTGGATTTGATGACCAACGATGAATCGCGCGCGCGGTTTGTGACGCGTTCAAATCTGCTGATGGAAATCCGCAAGTATTTGTGGTCCAAAGGCTTTATCGAGGTCGAAACCCCGATTCTTCAGGATCAAGCCGGTGGAGCGGCAGCGAAGCCGTTCTTCTCCCACTACAATGCGCTCGATAAGGACTGCGTAATGCGCATCGCCCCTGAGCTTTATTTGAAGCGGCTTTTGGTCGGCGGCATGAACAAGGTGTTCGAGCTCGGTAAGGACTTCCGTAACGAAGGTATCGACCGCTCGCACAATCCCGAGTTCACGGTCTGCGAGATTTACGAGGCCTACGGGGATCGCACTTCGATGGAAGCGATCATGGAAGGTCTTCTGCCGCATCTTTGCGATACCGTGATCGGCAAGCGCGAGATTGAATACGGGGAGAATAAGGAGATCATTAACTTTAATCCCCCTTATCGTCGCGTCGCCTATAAGGACCTCGTCAAAGAACTCATGGGCGAGGATTGGTTTGAGCTGGATTTCCCGACGCAGCTTGAAAAGGCGAAGGCGAAGGGACGTGAAACCGAGACCAATCTCGAACTCGATGGCGTTACGACCGAGCTGATGCTTACCCACGAAGTTTACGATAAGCTCATTGAGAAGAATCTGCGTCAGCCGACCTTCGTTACTCGAATTCCCCATGAATTCGTACCGCTCGCCAAGGCCTGCAAGGATGATCCTAAGTTGGTGGACGTCTTTGAATTCGTGGTCGCCGGCAAGGAGCTTTGTCCCGGTTATACCGAGCAGAACGACCCGATTGAACAGCGCAAGGCGCTCGAAAATCAGGCCGGTGAGGACACCGAGAAGATCGATGAGGACTTCATCAGCGCGCTGGAGTGCGGTATGCCGCCTACGGGTGGTCTCGGCTTCGGAGTGGATCGTCTGGTGATGTTCATGACCGGTGCGGATTCAATCCGTGATGTGGTGCTCTTCCCGCAGATGAAAAAGGCCTGAGCGGCTAAATGAGTGACGGCGATTATGAGCGACGCGATAAACGATTGGCTGAAATCGAAAGATTCAAGCGAATACTTCGAGCTCGTGAAATTCCCCACTGTGGGGAACGATCCGAACCGGCTAAAGGACTGCACGCAATGCGCGATGTGGTTGAAAAAATGGCTGGAAGCGATCGGGGCTGACGCCGAACTCATTCTGCCGTCCAAAACGTCCACACTTTCGATCGCGGTTCCCGTCGTATTCGGCGAAATTGCTGGTGACGCTGATTCGCCGGTGGTGCTCGTTTATGGACATTACGATGTTCAGCCGGCGGATCCGCTGGAACTTTGGGAGACTCCGCCTTTCGAGCCGACGGTAAAGGGCGAGCGTATCTATGCGCGTGGGGCTCAGGATGATAAGGGACAGTTCTTCGCGTTTCTTTGCGGCGTGAGGGAGCTCGTTGCTGAGGGACATCATCCCACAATCAAGGTGTTGCTTGAGGGACAGGAAGAGTCCGGCTCAGGTACGCTTTTTGAGTTGATCAAGGATAAGGAATTTGTCCGTAAAATCGCCGCGGAAGTAATGCTCGTTTGCGATACGAGCGCCGCTGCGGAGTTGCGTCCTGCAATCATTGCCGGTTTGCGCGGCGTAAATCACTTTACGGTGAAGCTTACCGGTGCTAATCGTGATCTTCATTCTGGTGAATACGGCGGAATTGCGCCGAATGCGGCGCAGGGGATGGCAGAGTTGATGGCGTCCCTCCATTTAGCGGATGGCTCCATCGCAGTCGCTGGCTTCCGAGATGGCATGGAAGTGCCTACCCATGATGAATTGCGTGCGGCGGAAGCGGGCTTTTTCACCGAGGCGCAGCTTGAGGCCGATATCGGTACTGCGCCTTGTGGGGGACAAAAAGGGCATACGCTCGTTCAGCGCAACGGCTTTGAACCGACGATTGAGATTAACGGAATCCACTCCGGTTACGGTGGACCGGGCTCGAAAACGGTGATCCCGAATGAGGCGATCGCCAAGATTTCCACGCGTCTCGTACCGGGACAGAATCCCCGCGCGACTTATGAAGCGATAAAGACCCATCTGCAGGATCGTTGTCCGGAAGGGATGAAGCTTTCGTTTCCCGAGGAGTGTGGACTTTCCAGCGCGCTTAAGTTGCCGCTTAAGTCCCCGCTGTTCCATTTGGCGGAGGAAGTGTTGACGGAGATGGATCCTCGTGGACCGGTCTTTCAGTGGGATGGAGCGTCCATTCCGATCGTTTCCGCGCTTAAGGAAGTAACCGGAGCGGCGCCGTTATTGGTCGGTTGGGGACAGGCGGAAGACCGCATCCACTCCCCGAACGAAAGCTATTCGATTACGCAGTTCAATAAAGCGAAAACTTGGGCGAAGCTATGTTTGAAGGCACTGTCTTCGGGACGTTAGACCAGTCCCTTCAGCACGCGGTGAAGTCCGCCGGCTATACGCGGCCTACGCCGATTCAGGAGCGGGCGATTCCTTATCTTTTGAAGGGACGTGATTTAATCGGCATCGCCCAGACTGGTACCGGTAAGACTGCGGCCTTTATGCTCCCGATTCTGAATCAGCTCGTCAAGGTGAGAAGGCCGCGCCATATTGGACATCCCCGTGCGCTCGTACTTTCGCCTACTCGGGAACTCGCAGTGCAGACAGCGGAAAATGTGAAACGCTATTCGAGCGAGACCAATTTGCCGTTCGCGTGTTTAATCGGCGGAGTGTCGCAGTATGGACAGGTGAAGGACATCAAGAAGGGCGCGGAAACGATTATTGCCTGTCCGGGACGGCTTATCGACCTCATGACGCAAGGGATAGTTTATCTCGATCAAGTGGAAATGTTTGTTTTGGACGAAGCCGACCGCATGCTGGATATGGGCTTTTTGCCGGACATCAAGCGTATTATCTCAAAGCTCCCGAAAGCGCGGCAGTCGATGTTCTTTTCGGCGACGATGAACCGGGAGATTTCCGCGCTCGCTGCAGAACTGGTGACGGATCCGGTGAAGATTGAAATTTCCCCTGAGACTCCAACGGTGGAGAAAATCAATCAACAGTTGATGGTGGTTGGGTCCAAGACGGAAAAAGACGCGCTTTTAATCCATTTATTAAAGTCCCATCCGGAATGGAACAAGGTAATTGTCTTTACCAAGATGCGTCATGGCGCCGATCGGATTTCGAAGAAGCTTTTCCGTGCGGGAATCTCAGGCGCGGCGATTCATTCGGATAAGACGCAGAACCAGCGTACACGCGCGTTGGATGGCTTTCGGCGCGGCGAAATCCGGGTGTTGGTGGCAACGGATATCGCGAGTCGTGGAATCGATGTAAAGGACGTCTCCTGTGTATTCAAT
>R14__coassemble_779_pt1 | contig 19251 bp, 10 predicted proteins | sample R14__metabat2_high_PE_051 | metagenome-assembled genome bin R14 | reverse complement strand
AAGAACGCTGGGGACGCGGTTAAGAACGGTTATGGTCGCGCCTTTACTGCGATTATTGACTCCAACCTTACTACTATCATTACCGGCATTATCCTCTTTGTCGTCGGTACTGGTCCGGTGCGCGGTTTCGCGATTACGCTTACTGCGGGCGTGGTGATCTCGATGTTCACGGCGGTAGTGGTTACCCGTCTCGTGTTCGATCACTGCGTGAATCCTGATCGTGTCAAGCCGTTCCGGATGCTGCAGTGCTTTAAGAATCCGAAGTTTGATTTCATGAAGGTTACGAAGTTTACGGTCGGTGGTTCGTTCGCGATTATCGCGATCGCGATCGCGATCTTCTGCGTCCGCTTCTGCAATAACAAGGCGGATGTTCTTTCGGTTGATCTTACCGGTGGAACTTCGATTGTCTATAACCTGAAGCAGGAAGCTAAGCCTGAGGTTGCCGAGGTTCGCAAGGCGCTTGATGCCTTCGACAATGCGGCGGTCATTCAGTATCAGCAGGGCGTTGGCGACGCTACCTTGCTCGTGAAGACCGGTGAAACGGCCGAAACCGAGAAGGGTATTAAGCTAGCTAATAAGGATGTCGGCGCGTATGTGACGAAGCTCCTGCAGGCGGCGTTCCCGACGGCTGAATTCAAGGCGGCGAGTGTGGATGAGGTTGGCTCGATGGTTGGTGCGGACCTCAAGAAGAGCGGAACTTATGCCGTGATCTTCTCGCTCCTCGCGATTCTTATCTATGTCGGCTTCCGTTTCCAGTTCGGGTTCGGTCTTGGCGCGCTCGTGGCGCTTGCGCACGATGCCTTGATCTCGATTGGGCTCTTCTCGCTGTGCGGACGTCAAATCTCGCTGATCGTGATTACCGCGGTGTTGACGATTATCGGCTACTCGGTGAACGATACGGTCGTCGTCTTTGACCGCATCCGTGAGATGCTTCGCCACGACAAGAAGCTTTCGTTCTACGATCTTTGCAACAGCGCGGTTAATGCGTGCCTCTCGCGTACGGTCATTACCTCGCTTACGACGTTCTTCGCGGTGTTGGCGCTCTTTGCGTTCGGCGATGGTTCGATCTTCGATTTCGCGCTCATTATGCTTATCGGCATTATCGCCGGTACCTTCAGCTCGGTGTTCATTGCGACTCCGATTATGTTCTGGTGGTACAAGGGGAAGCGTCCTGAATTCGAAGCTGAGGCTAAGAAGTAATACTTGATGGAAGAGAAAGAGAAACTTCTCGAAACCGAAGAGGTCCGCCAGCGTATAGCGGACCTTTCGGTTAAAGTCGCCGAAATGGCTGACTACATCAAGGTGGAAGATCGTCGTAAACGTTTGGTCGATCTCGAAGCTCAGCAGGCGAGCGGGGACTTCTGGAACAATCAGTCAAAGGCGCGGGAAGTTATTGCGGCTACCAATGCTGAAAGAGCGTATGTAGTGCCGTTCGATCAATTGACGAAGACGGTGGAAGATGCCGGGGTAATGCTGGAGCTCGCTGAAATGGAAGAAGGTCCCGCCCAGCAGACCGCGCTTAAGGATACTCTCGCTGAATGTGCAAAGGCCGATGAATTTTTCGGTAAGCTCCGTCTACAGTCTTTGCTCGGCGGTAAGTTCGATCAGTGCAATGTATTCGTAAAGCTTCACGCGGGACAAGGCGGAACCGAAGCTTGCGACTGGGTGCAGATGCTTTACCGCATGTATCAGCGTTATGCCGAAAGTCAAGGCTGGAAGGTTGAAGAATACGATCGTCAGGAAGGCGAAGAAGCGGGACTTAAGGATGTCTATTTCAAGGTCGAGGGATCTTATGCATTCGGCATGCTCAAGGCCGAGCGCGGCATTCATCGGTTAGTAAGAATTTCGCCGTTTGATGCTAATAAGCGTAGACAGACCTCGTTTGCCTCGATGGAAACAGTAGCGGAAATTAATGATGATATTGATGTCGAGATTAAGGATGAGGATTTGCGCATCGATACTTATCGTTCTGGTGGTGCCGGTGGTCAGCATGTAAACAAGACCGATTCTGCTGTGCGCCTTACCCACCTCCCTACGGGTATTGTGGTTGCCTGCCAGAAAGAGCGTTCGCAGCACATGAACAAAGAAAAGGCGATGAACATGTTGCGTGCTCAGCTTTACGAATATTACGAGGACCAGAAAAAGGCTGAGATGGATCGTTTCTACGGGGCCAAGAGTGAGAATGGCTGGGGTAGTCAAATCCGCTCGTATGTGTTCTGTCCTTATACCATGGTCAAAGATCTTCGGACTGAATGTGAAACGAGCGATGTCAATGGTGTAATGGATGGCAATATCCAGCCGTTCGTTGAGGCGTGGCTCCAGATGAAGGCGAAGTAAATGGCCTTCGAGAACGTTTACGGTAAGGCCTACGGGCTGGATCAACGTGGACGCTTCGATTCGTTCAGAAAAGTGGTGGACACCATTTTTGCTGAACTTTCTGTGCAACATGATGAGTTCTTTGATTCTTTGCACGAGCATTGGGCGGAGCTTTTCCCGAAGTTGAAGGCGAAACCGGGTAGATACGAAGATGGTCTTATCTTTCTTTATGTCCCAACTTCCGGACAGCTCTTTGCGACGCGCCCTAAACTCAAGATGATCGCGAAAAAACTTTCCACCCTGCCGAAGGCGCCGAAGAAGATCGAGCTTCGGTTGGAAATTCATGATTGAAGCGCTCCTAATTGCTGCCGCTTTTGTGCGTCCATTGGAGCGGGTGACTACGATGGATCCAGTGAAAAGTCAATCCGTTTACGATTCTCGGGCGATACAACTCGTCTATGAAACTCCGCTTGCGATTGATTATCTGGCGCGTCCCTATAAGCTCGTTCCTGGTTTCGCGGAGTTACCACGGATCTCCAAAGATGGTCTTGTCTATTGGTTTCAGTTGCGGCCAGAAAGCGTGGTAAGCGCTGCGGATATGGTGAAAGCGCTTGAGCGTTTGCGCGACAAATCGGAGATATCGGCGCATGGCTGGATTATGAGCGATGTGGACACAGTGAAGGCGTTGGGAGAGCGGTGTGTGGAAATTCGGCTTAAGAAGAAGGTGAGTTACTTTCCGTGGTTGATGGCGCTTACGCCTACAGCAGCAGTGTTGCCGGATGGCTCGGGAACTGGACCATATCGACTTAAAAGCTGGCGCAAGAATCATGAGATGGTGTTTGAGCGAAAGAATCCCAGTAAGGGATTTGACACCATCAAGTATTTGGTGATTGACGATATGTCCACCCAATGGTTGATGTTCTTGAAAGGTGAGGTGGACTTCATCGGGGAGATTTCGAGGGATAATTGGGACTTCATCATCGGCCCCGATGGACGCATCGATCCGGAGTTGGAAAAGAAAGGCGTGGAGCTGCATGCGATGTCCACCCTGGAAGTCGCCTATGTGGGCCTCAACCAGCGCGATCCGGTGCTTAAGAACAAGTACCTTCGGCAGGCGCTTAATTGTGCCTTTGATTTTCCTGCTTGGGAGAAATTATTCAATCATCTGGTAACTCGTGGTGATGTTCCAGTTCCGGATGGAGTGGATGGAAAATTACTCGAACCTTTCTTGTATACTTTCAATCTTGAAAAGGCGAAGGCGTTGATGATAAAGGCGGGCTATCCAGAGGGAATCGATCCTACTACGGGACGCCGCCTCGTACTTAGGTTGGCAATCGGCCGAGCTACTCAGGAGAGTCGTGAAGCTGGGGAATTGATGGCTTCCTTTTACGAAAAGATCGGCATTAAGCTCGAGCTGGAATTCATGACTTGGAGCGCATTTATCAAGGCGGTGAATGAAGGCCGCACTCAACTTTTCCGTATGGCGTGGGTAGGAGATTATCCGCACGTGCAGAATTTTCTGCAACTCTTTTATGGAAAGAACGTTTCCCCGGGGGTGAATCATGCCAATTATGTGAGCGCCGCTTACGATCGCGCTTATGAAGCTGAGGATTATCTCGAGTGTCAGCGAATTCTGCATGAGGATTGCCCGTGGATTTTCACCAACTTCCAGATGTCCCACTCGCTCGTCTCTCCGCGGGTAGGCAATTACCATCCCACCGATTTCCCCTATGGCATGGAGCAGTTCTATGAAGTCCGTTGATGTGATTCGCATTCAAGGTGCGCGTATGCACAATTTGAAGGGAATCGATGTGGAGATTCCCCGCAATTCGCTTACGGTTATTACGGGACTTTCCGGATCGGGCAAAAGTTCGCTTGCCTTCGACACGCTCTATGCCGAAGGTCAGCGCCGATATGTGGAATCGCTTTCCGCTTATGCGCGGCAGTTTTTGGATCGGCTCGCTAAGCCGGATGTGGAGAAGATCGAAGGTCTCGCGCCGGCGATTTCAATTGAGCAGCATACTACGAGCGCGAATCCGCGTTCAATTGTGGCAACGGTTACTGAGATTCACGATTATCTGCGTATTCTCTACGGTTCTGCGGCAACTCCCCATTGCCCTAAGTGTGGTAAGCCGGTTACCAAACAATCCGCTGAACAGATTGTGGACGCGCTCCTTAAATCTCCGGGCAAGGTGATTTTGCTTGCTCCGTTGGTCAAGGGCAAGAAGGGACGTCACGAAGCGGTTTTCGCCGCGCTCAAGCGCAATGGCTTCGTTCGTGTAAAAGTGGACGGCACCATCTATCCGCTCGATGAACCGCCGGAACTCGATCGTCGTAAGAGCCACTCCATCGAAGTGGTAATTGACCGCCTGGTGATTCCCTGTGAACGCACTCGCCTTACGGATTCCGTGGAGTTGGCGCTTAAGACTGGCAAGGGTATAATTTATGTTGAACATGTCGATACTGGGGTAATCGATACTTGTTCGGAACTCAATGCTTGTGTGGAGTGTGGACTGTCCTTCGAGGAACTTAAGCCGCGTTCGTTTTCGTTCAATGCGCCTTATGGAGCATGTCCAACTTGTGGGGGACTCGGTCAACTTTATTATTTCGATGAGGATCTCGTGGTGCCCGATAAGTCCTTGCCCTTGCGAGAATGTATCCATCCATGGCGTCGGGCGGGACATAACGCAATCATGTACTACAACGCGCTGCTGGAGCAGATCGCGAAACAGTACAAGGTGAAGCTTTCTACGCCCTACTCCGATTTGCCGGCTAAATTTCGGCACGATTTGATGCATGGCTTTAAGGATGATTTAATCCTCCCTTGGCGCAGTGTGGATCGTCCCTTTGAAGGCGTGCTCGCAACGCTTGAAAAGCGGCTTGCGGAAGCCGAGGACGATGAGACCCGCGCCAAATATGAATCGTATCAGTCGTTCAGGACCTGTCCTTCGTGTCATGGTGAACGGCTTAATGAATTCTCTCGTGCCGCTACACTTAACGGCAAGCGTATTGCCGAAGTGATGTCGATGCCGATTGGAGAAGCGCTTGCGTTCTTCAAGGCGATCCCTCCGCCTCCGGGGTTAAAGGATATCCTAAGCGAGATTTTGAAGCGCTTACAATTTCTCTTGGATGTGGGACTCGATTATCTTACGCTCGATCGTGCGTCCGCAACACTTTCCGGAGGCGAGATGCAGCGTATTCGCCTCGCGACTCAGATCGGATCGGGACTTACCGGAGTCATCTATGTGCTCGATGAACCGACGATTGGATTGCATCCGCGGGATAACGAGCGTTTGATTGCTACCTTGAAGGGACTTCGCGATCGTGGTAATACCGTGGTAATCGTTGAGCATGATGCGGAAATGATGCGCGCTGCGGATTATATCATCGATCTTGGTCCTGGGGCTGGACGTGAAGGGGGACGTCTCATGTACCAGGGCGATTATAAGGGACTTCTCAAATGCGGCTCTCTCACCGCTCAATATCTCAACCATCCCGCAACCTCCACCTCGACCTCGACCTCGACCTCTACATCCTTCCTCACCATCGCCAAAGCTACTGCTCATAATCTTAAGTCGATAACCGCCCATTTCCCGATTGGACGGCTCACAGTGGTGACAGGGGTTTCCGGTTCGGGTAAGAGCTCGCTGGTAAATGAAACGCTTAAGCCACGGATGTTGGAGAAGCTTGATCCGCGCTTTGATAAGATGATTGAGATTGATCAAAGTCCCATCGGACGCACCCCTCGGTCCAATCCAGCGACGTATGTTGGGTTCTTCTCGGAAATCCGTGAACTTTTCGCGCAGACAGAAGCAGCGAAAGCGCGGGGATATACCGCGGGACGTTTCTCCTTCAATGTGAAAGGGGGACGTTGTGAAGTGTGCGGAGGCGATGGTGTACAGAAGTTGGAGATGAGCTTCTTGCCGGATGTGTATGTTACCTGCGAACAATGTGGAGGCAAACGGTTTAACGCTGAAACTTTGGAAGTAACCTACGGCGGCAAGAATATTGCCGAAGTTCTGGACATGACGGTTGCTGAGGCGTATGAATTCTTCGGTAAAGTCCCGCATCTTGCGCGTAAACTCAAAACCCTGGTGGATGTAGGTCTTGGCTATATTGGGCTGGGACAGAGTGCAACCACACTTTCCGGAGGCGAAGCGCAGCGAATTAAGCTCGCAACGGAACTTTCGCGGCGCTCCACCGGTCGCACCCTGTATCTATTGGATGAACCGACAACTGGTCTACATTTCGATGATGTCGCTAAATTAATGCGGCTTTTAATGCGACTTCGTGATCAAGGCAATACGGTAATCGTAATCGAGCATAACCTTGATGTAATCCGTAATGCGGATTGGATTGTCGATCTTGGTCCGGATGGTGGTAATCGCGGAGGTAAACTCGTTTGCGAAGGCCCGATTGACAAGATCCGTCATTCCGCCGCGTCTATTACCGGTCGCTTTCTGAATTGACGGTAAGGTTCTCGTAGGTATAGACCTCGTCATCACGGATGATATCGAGCGCCTTCTTCGTTTTGAGGGCGCAGTCCTGAATCGTAATATCCTTGGCGAAGCTCTTTAGTTCCTCTACGGGACGATTAAAGACCGCGTATTGCTTCCACGGTTTCATACTCAGCAGTGAACGGCAATTGCCCTCGCATCGCTCAACCAAGACCTTTTCATAATGCTGTGGAGTATCGGTGCGCATTTTGAGGCAAAGGAGATTGCCCGCACCATCCACCTTGCAGTTGCGCATCACGATGTTTTTTGCTTCGGTGCATTCCGACCCGAGGGTGAGGCAGGAGTGGGTCGGTGCGAGGAAGGTGCAGTTTTCGACCAGCACCTTATCCGAAGGACCGTTCTCCGGATGTTTCTTATAGTCATTCGCCCAGTTGCCTTTACCGCCTTTGATTACGACACCATCGTCATTGACGGAAATGAGGGCATTGCGGACGGTGAAGTCGTGGCATTTATCGATGTCAATGGCGTCGGTGGAAGGTCCCTTAAGTTCTTTACCGTGCTTATCCTTAAGTATTTCGGCAATGATTTTCGTATCATGCACGAGTACATGTTCGCAGTTATAGAAGTGGGTGGTCCAGAATTTGGAGTTTTTGAAGGTGACACCGGAGATATCGACGTTCTTTGAGTTGGAGACATAGAGTACGCGCGGACGCATAAAGTCCTTATTGCGCACTTCTCGTCCTTCTTTGCGCGCCTGATCGCGAGTGGTCCAGAATTCCTCCCAAGTGTTGGCTCCATGACCATCGATCACGCCTTCGCCGGAAATCTTGAAGCCGTCGCAATGGTCGGCGTTGATGAGCGCGGGATAGTAGTCACAAGTCTCGCCTTCGATACGGGTGGAGGTGATCGGGTAGTCCTCGGCCCGATCTGAGCCGATGATGGTCGCTCCGGCTTTGAGATGGAGATTCACGCCTTTTTTGAAGAAGAGCGCGCCGGTTACATATTCGCCGCGCTCCAGGGTAAGGGTTCCGCCGCCTTTCTGGGCGATGGCGTCGATTTGCACCTGCAGCGGTGAAAGCGCGCAAAAGAGGATGAATAATTGGTTCATAGTCAGCTTCTCCAAGTTTACTAGCGAGTATTATACCAAATCCCCCGAAAGATTGCAAATGGTGCTGTGTTAAATTTTACAAGTGGGGGTGGTGAAAAGTACAATTGACAGAAGTAGGGTGGTTGTGGTATTATACACGATGTAATTTTCGAATTATCGAATTTTCGAATTGCGAATTTACCTATAATTAAGGAATGAAACCATGAAAAAGCTCATAGTTGGTTTGGTCGCACTTTGCGCGGTCGTAAACGTTCTCGCCGATGGTCGTCAGTTTACTTGGACTGGTAATGGTGGGGATGGCAAGTGGTCGAATAAAGACAACTGGCAGACGGATGATTCCACCGGTTGGCCGAATGCTACGGGTGATCATACCGCGAACTATATTACCTTTAATAACTCCGAGGCGATTACTATTGAAGTAGATGATGGGGCTACGCCTGCTAATACGCGTTGGGCGAACGTCCGCACGATCACTATTGCTGAAGGTGCGGGTAAGGTGACTTTCACTGGTACCGGCAAAATCGCGTTCGGCGGCAAGAATGATACGGCGATTGATAATAAGAGCGCGAATGCCGTGGAGTTCAACTGTCCCGTCTGGATCAACAGTGAAAACGACACTACGGTTTTCAGCGGCAAGGTTGCGTTCAATGGTTCCATTACCGGATATAGCGGATGGAATAAGCCGCGTATCGTGCTCGTGGAGGGTGCGGAGATGTTGTTTGGTGCTGATAGCACGGCGGAATTCACCTATATCAATCTGCAGGCGGGATCGGCACTGACGAGCGCCGGTACGATTACGGCGGGAACGCTCACTCAGAGTGTGGTAGATGCGACTAAGACGACGACCTTGACGATTAACGGCGGAACTTTCGAACTCACCGGTTCCAGCAAGGTGCCGTTTGATACGGATGACGCGAAAAATGTCAATTATGTGATTAATAATGGTGTTTTCAAGGCGGAAAAGTGTGCGTGGTTCCAGTTGACTGGCGCTTCCACCTTTGCGCTCAACGGCGGCAAGGCGATCATCACGCCCTCGAGCGGTTTCCGGGCGCTCGCGAAGTCGAGTCCACTCCCTTCGCTCGCGATCAATGGCGGTACCTTGGTGGAAAAGAACCTTTCCATCAGCGGTGACTGGGCGTTTGATACTTTCACGGTTACTGCGGGCGCGGTGTATTCCCACAGCATCGGCAGCACTACCGGATTCTTCGGATCTAATTGGACGCTTCCTGCCGGCTTCACCATCGGCGCTACGAGCGACATTGCGCCCACTAAGACGATTACTTGCGCCGGGGATCTTTATATTGATACCACGGATGGTCTTGACGGCGAAACTGCGCGGACGATCACGATTGCCAATATCGTACCGGCGGCGAATGGTACGGTATATGTGAAGGGCAATGGTACTGCGATTCTCGGTGGGCGGGCCGCCACTGCTTCTGAATTCAAGCGGACGAAAGTCGTGAATCAAGGTTCGGGGACGATTCAGGCGGCGAGTGGCTCGGTGTTGGCGGCTGGCGAAACTGCGGGCGAATATTATGTGTGCAAGCCCGGTACGAATCAGTACTGGTGGAACGGCGAGGATGGTGCCAACTGGAATGACGCCGCGAACTGGGTAGGCGGGGCGGTGCCGACGGCCAAGGCGGATATTGTTGTCTTTTGGAAGCCGGGCGAGGATGAGGCGACGGTGAATCTCGATACTACCATCTCCTGTCAATATATCTGGACTGCTCCCGGCGCGGCGGATGTAAAGATCGTCGGGGTGACCGGCGGATTATTTAACCGTAGTGGCAGTGGAAGTGATGTCTATTGTCTCAACAATTCGCTTTGGGAGGGTTCACAGCTTACGCTTAAAGATATTACCTTCTCGAATAGTAAGGCGCCGGCGGCTTTCTATGGTAAAGTCATATTTGATAACGTAACTTACTCGACTGGTTATAATAATGTATTTTACGGTGAATTCACCATTGATGGAAATAGCTCCTTTGCATATACCGGTTCAAGCAATGGGGCAACCCAGATTTATTCCGGCGCCAAGGTGACGATCAACGGGGGCGCGGTCACCTTTAAGGATACCAAGTTCATCGGTACAAGTGGTGCGACTAAGGGTGAGCTTATCGTGAATGGCGGAACGGTGAGCTGCACCGGTTTCTGGTCCGATGAATATGCGAGTGGACTTTATGCCTATCTTACCATCAATGGCGGAACTTTCACGACTTCGGCAGGTAAGGCGCCGATTTCGAATGATACGATGCTCCTTCATGCCAAGGTCACCGGTGGTCTCTTGAGCGCTTCCAACGCCACCTTCCTGCAGAGTGCGTATGGTTCGTCGCTCGAAATCACTGGTGGTGAGGTGTATGCGCCAAGCGCGTCGTTGCGGACGCTTTCTAAAGATGGCAATTCGGCGTTCAAGATGTCCGGCGGTCTGCTTACGATCAAGAACATCTATAACGACGCTAGTATCTACGATAGCTACGATATCACCGGCGGTAAGGTAATCCTTAAGAGTGATACGCTGGTGCCGACGAATGCGGGCGATGTGCCGTTCTTTAATGCGCTTGCGACTCAGACGGGTTTCACGCTCGAGACCTATTCTGCGCCGACTTTCGCGGTGGGTGGAACTTATGAGATCGATGGTACGCTCATTATGACCAATGCGTCCTCGGAAGTCGTGCTGCAAGGAAACATTAATGGCTCACTTACCACTTTCAGGGGTAAGGGTACGATTGTCGCGGACCACGTTTTCGCCGGTTCCAGCCGTAATCTTGAATTTGACGGCGTCAATTTGGTGCTCAACAATGCTGCTCATGGCGTCAGTTCTTATTACAATATTGAAAACGGCAATTATGCCGCTACTTATTCGAATATGACTTTCTTTGTTGGGCGTGATAATACCACCGGTTGGACGATCGAAAAGAATAAAGACAGCGCTAATCGTTATATGATTATCAATGGTACGGTGGTATTCAATACCGATAACTATTTCGATCGTAGCACCGGCGCGTATAATGTATATATCGGCGCGGGCTTTAGGACGGGAAAGCTTACTGCTGAAGGGTACGATCAGGCGGTGTTCTTTACGCGTGGACGTGGAACGATCCATTACACGGGTTATGCGAAGTCCACGAATATGGCGTATGTGAAGGTGATTGCGACGGATTCGGATAATGTGCTTAATCTCGACGATTCAACGATTCTGCCGACGAGCGGGGTGTTGAGCGCGAAGACGCTGATGATTGATAAGGATCCGGCGATTACGCTTAAGACGTCGGCGACTGATGGTACGGCGATTTTGACCGATACCGGTTGGACGATCGTTCCCGCGGCGCTTTCAGTCGTCAATGCCGATGGCGCAGCGCGTTCGGTTTATCTTGATAACGGTACGCTTAAGGTCGGTACGGCGCCGACTCCGGCGTCCAAAACTGGTTGGATGATTTTCTTCTGCACTGAGGATGAATAATTTTCGAATTTTCGAATTTTCGAATTGCGAATTTACAACAAAGGAGTAAAACCATGAAGTTTGCCAAAGTAATAGCGATGTTGTTTACACTTGGTTTCGCCGCGCAAATGGCGTCCGCCGCCGACCGCGTCTTCACTTGGACGGGCAATGGTGGGGATGGCAAGTGGTCGAACCCTGATAACTGGGAAACCACCGAAGAAACCATCAAGTGGCCGAAGGCAACAGGTGATCATACTCCGAATATGATTACCATTAATGCGGATCAGGATGTTACGATTGATGTGGATGTAGAAGGAACGAAAGAGAATTTCGGTAATGGCTATGCTTGGGCGAATGTTAAGACGCTGACAATTACGGGTGATCGCAAAGTGAAGTTCACAGGTGACGGCGTGCTTTCGTTCGGTACCGAGAATGCAACGGGCATTGTCAATCAGACATCGATTCCGGTGGAGTTAGGGTGTAAATGCTGGATCAATAATGCGAATAAAAATACTACTTTTGATGGACCCGTGCATGTAGTTGATGGTGGTAGCATTGGAAATAACTATTCTGGTTGGGGCATTCGGATTGTGCTGGCAGAAGATGCAGAATTTGCTTTTGGGGAAGGTAGTTCCACTTCGAAAACCTTGGAATATATTGACATGATGCCTGGTTCAAGGCTTTATTGCGAAGGTGGCGAGGTAACGGTTAAAGCGCTCACGCAGACGACCGTGGATACGGATAACCCGGCTAATGTCTATATCAACAGCGGTACATTTAATCTTACTGCCGATAGTACACCTAAGACTGCGATGGCGCTCACGATGAATGGGGGCAAACTCATTGCCTACAAAGAATTGAAGTTCTCGGATTATGCGTTTGACGGTGGCGCATTGTATTGTGATAAGTATCCTACGGTAGAAGTGGCAGATGGCTTTACGATCGGTGGCCTTAGTGGTAACATGACTGCGAGCGGGACGATTACTTGCAATGGCGATCTTTATATCGATACGATAAGCGGTACCAATGACGAGCTTGTGGTGGACATTGCGGTTAATAAGATTATTGCGAATGGAAATACGGTTTACACCAAAGGTTTGGGTACTGTGTATATTGGTGGCATGGATCGTGATGGCGGTAATGTTAATGCGATTACTGTAGTTGCTACAGATGGCGGGGAAGTGGATGCGGCAGATGGTTCATATTGTGAGTCAATGGGAGAGAACATTTATGCTATCATTAAGATTGGCAAAAATGAGTTTTGGTGCGCTGGTAATGGCGATTGGTCGAATTCGTATTCGTGGATTTGCAATGTGAGCGAAGGCGTGCCGAGCAAGGCAGATGATGTCGTAATCTTCTGGAGGCCGGGCGAGGGTGAATTTGTGGTAAATCTTGACATGACTATTGCGTGTAAGAATATTTATACCATGGAAGGTGCGGCGAATGTAAGGATTGTTGGCGTTGATGAGAGCGGAGTAATCAATCATACTTCTGGCGCATGGAATATTAATGGCGCAGATTGGACCGGCTCAAAACTTACCTTTGAGAACATTACCTTCACCAATACCGGTTCAGCAGCAAACTTCTATGGTGAAGTCGTATTTAATAACGTAACTTATTCCAATGGTTATGCGGCTAATATCTATGGTGATTTCACCATTAACGGCGGAACCTTCACCAATACGGGAACTGGGGCTGGTGGTGGTGCTTTGATCAACAGCGGAGCGAAGCTCACAATTGAGGATGGTGTGGTTACACTTAAAGATACTAAGTTTATCGGAAAGACGGGTGAGAACAAGGGCGAAATGGTGGTAAACGGCGGAACGGTGAGCTGCACCGGTTTCTGGTCCGATGAATATACGAGCGGACTTTATGCCTATCTCACCATCAACGGCGGAATTTTCACGACTACGGCAACTAAGGCGCCGATTTCGAATGATACGATGCTCCTTCATGCCAAGGTCACCGGTGGATTGTTTAATGCAACCAGCGCTACTTGGATGCAGTGTGCGTATGGTTCGTCGCTCGAAATCACCGGCGGTGAGGTATATGCGCCGAAGGCTGAGTTGCGGACGCTTTCTAAAGATGGTAATTCGGCGTTTAAGATGTCCGGTGGCAAGCTTACGGTAAAGGACAGTCAGGCCAGTGAAAGTAATATTTTTGACAATTATGATATTACCGGCGGGACGATTATCTGTACCAATACGGGAGATAAGTTCACTCTTAATCCAGCGAATGTCTGGGATGTGCCGTTCTTTAATGCGCTTGCGACTCAGACGGGTTTCACGCTCGAGACCTATTCCGCGCCGACGTTTGCGGTGGGTGGAACTTATGAAATCGATGGCACGCTCATCATGACCAACGCGTCCTCGTTAGTCGTGCTGCAAGGAAACACTAATGGCGCACTTACCACTTTCAAGGGTAAGGGTACGATTGTCGCGGACCACGTTTTCGCCGGTTCGAGTCGTCATCTCGAGTTTGATGGCGTCAATTTGGTGCTCAACAATGCCGCTCATGGCGTCAGCTCTTATTATAATATTGAAAACGGCAATGGCGCTGCCACTTATTCGAATATGACTTTCTTTGTCGGGCGGGACAATACTACCGGCTGGACGATTGAAAAGAATAAAGATACCGCCGATCGTTATATGGTTATCAATGGTACGGTGGTATTCAATACCGATAACTTTTTCGATCGCAGCACCGGCGCGTATAATGTATATATCGGCGCGGGCTTCCGGACGGGAACGCTGAATGCTGAAGGGTACGATCAGGCAGTGTTCTTCACGCGTGGACGGGGAACGATCCATTACACTGGTTATGCGAAGTCCACGAATATGTCGTATGTGAAGGTGATTGCGACGGATTCGAACAATGTGCTTAATCTTGATGATTCGACGATTCTACCTACGAGCGGGGTGTTGAGCGCGAAGACGCTGATGATTGATAAGGATCCGGCGATTACTTTGAAGACCACGAATACGACTGAGGGCAGGGCGCTTTTGACCGATACCGGTTGGACGGAAGTTCCTGAGGCGCTTTCGGTTGTCGATGGCAATGGTAATCCGATTTCGGTTGAGCTTAAGAACGGCACCCTCCAGATCGTCGGGGTAACTCCAGAACCAGTTCCCGGCTTCATGTTCTACCTCAAGTAAGGCGGCGTAATGATAAAACCGGTTAGACCTGCTGATTTTATCATCTCGCATGATAAAATAGGTCTAACCTGTTTTATCATAACCTGTTTTATCATTTTGATAAAGACCTAAAATGGCGGCATCGAACTTTAGAGTTCATGAATACGATACGGTTCATCACTTGATGAGTCGTATCGCCCATAAGGTTTTTATTTTGAACGAGGACGATCGAAACGATTTCCTCGATATCATGTGGCGTGCGGCGGAGTTCGTCGGCGTAACGTTGCTCGGATGGTGCGTGATGACTAATCACTTTCATCTGCTGGTGTATTTGCCTCCACCAATTGAGCTTGGCGAGGACGAAATTTTGCGCCGATACGAGATATTGAAGGGGAAGACGGCGGCTGCGAACAAGCGTAAGGAACTCGACAAGTTCCGTAGCGAAGGATGTGAGGACGTGGTAAACGAGTGGTTCGAGCGACAGCGCAAGCGTATGTACGACATTGGTTCGTTCATGAAGATCGTCAAGCAATGGTTCACCGAGATGTATAATGTGCGTTATTCGCACACCGGAACGCTGTGGGAAGGTGAGTATCTCGATAAAGGCGTCAAGCGCACGACTTCGGAAATGGCTAAGCGCCTAGCGTATATCCACCTTAATCCGATTCGCGCACTCCTCGCGTCCCGCTTCGATGAATACCGCTGGAGCAGCTTCTACGACATGAATCAAGAAGTGATAAAACAGGTTAGACCTGCTCGTTTTATCAGCTCGTCTGATAAAACAGGTCTAACCTGTTTTATCACTACCGCAATCGCCGGACTTCGCTTCATTTATGGTGACGAGTTATCGCTTGACGATATCATTGAGCAGCATACCGCCTTGCTTGATCATTTGCTTGAAGAGGAGAAACGTCGTCGTGCCGCGGATATCGCGAGATTGCGTGCCGCCGGACATGATGTGCCGTGCGATCCGCTCACCAGTGAGGCACTCATCATTCAGGCGCAGGCGCATCTTGACGAAGTGCGAAGGGCTTCGTCAGTGATAAAACAGGTTAGACCTATTTTATCAGACGAGCTGATAAAACGAGCAGGTCTAACCAGTTTTATCACTTCGCCAGAATCTAACACTTCGCCAGAATCTAACACTTCGCCAGAATCTATCACTTCGCCAGAATCTAACACTTCGCCAGAATCTATCACTTCGCCAGAATCTATCACTTCGCCAGAGGCTATTACTTCAAAGAAAACCGATTCACTTGATGATACGATTTTGAACTTGTTATTTGAGAATCCGGCACTTGAAGTAGGCGATCTGGTTGCGACGCTTCGGATTCCGCAAGCGACAGTGTATCGTTCAATTCAACGACTTAAAAAGTGTGGCGCGTTGATACGTCCATCGCGCGCCAAACCATGGATAGTCACGTTATCAAAATGATAAAATAGGTCTAACCTGTTTTATCATAAAAAAGGAGTTAATATGAATATGCTTTTGGCGGTGGTGGTTGCGACGGCGTGGTTTTCGTCCACCCTCGATGGAAATAACGAAATTGTCGCCGAGGGCGGAGAGTGGAACGGGACGACTGAAAAGGCTGAAGATACGGACGGTGGACGGGTCTTCAACGCGGTGGGGAGTCCATTAGTATTTGAAGCGGACGCCACAAACAATAATGAACTCGTTACCGTCGATGCGCGGATTTATTCGACTTCGGTCAATACTACATTCCCGAATATCCAGTATATCGCGGTTACCTTGATGAAGGCCGGGGACGATGTCCGTTTCGCGGCGCGTACCGATGATGGGTGGACCTTCCTTTCGGGCACGGGTATTGAGGCGACGACGAATAAATGGTATGATTTACGTATTCGTCTGCAGGCGGATGAATCAAAGCGAATCGCGGCGTTTTTCATTAAAAACGAGAGCGGGGATTATGTGCAGCTCAAAGGCGATAGCGGGTTTACGTGGTTCCCGGCGACTAAATGCGTCCCTGCGGAAGGTCTAAGCTCGGCTAACTTCAGAGGGCAGGGACGTTTCGAAACGCTTACCGGACAGGATAACGATGCGGATAAGACCGTTGTCGCCCATGGAGAAACGCTCTTTAATTCGCTGGAAACAACTTTGAATCGTCCCCGCGCGGGCAAGACTGCCGAAGTTACTGTAAAGACGGCTCCGGAAGGGGAGGTTTCGTATACTTACCGCTGGTATAAGAGCGCGAATCAAATCGATAAGACCTTCCAGAGTACTCCCTTCGCTCAAGGCGCAACTACCCTTGCCGCGGAAGATCGTGAGCACTGGATGCGGCTTGTCATCGCCGATGCATACGGTGAAAGCCGGACGAACGATTTCTATTTTTCCTTGTTGCCAGTTCTTTATGTGACTACGGATGACGGGCTTACGCCGACTGCGAGCAAGGAAGAACACGATGCCCACATCACCATGCAGGGAAATGACGATTATAAGTCGCTCCTTGATAATATGAAGACGGTAATTAAGGTAAGAGGTAACAGCACCGCTAGTTATGTGAAGAAGCCGTATAAGCTCAAACTCGACTCGAAGGTGAATATGTTCGACTTCGGCAAGAACAAGCATTGGGTGCTGCTTGCGAACTATAATGATATGTCGCAGCTCCGGAATAAGATGGCGTATGATTTTGCGAATCAGATCGGGGGACTCGGGATGGACTCCACGTGGGTCAATTTCGTGCTGAACGGAGATTTTCTCGGTTGTTATCAGTTCGGTGAACATATCCGCGCAGATGATAAGCGGGTGCCGATTGATGAAGATACCGATTATATCTTTGAATTCTCCGAAGAATATGATGAAGATCCGAAGTTCACGATCGAATCGGGATTCTTGCAGATGAGGACGATGCTCAATTCCTATCCGGAAAGCGTGACGAATGTGGAGGATGTCGCGGCAATGACGAATAGTTTGAAGAATATTTTACAAAACTATTTTGATGCGTGTACTTCGACGAATAGGCTTTCGAAGGAAGGTAAGCACTATTCGGAGTATTGCGATGTTGATTCGATGGTAGCGTTCTTCTTTGTGAATGAACTCTTTGCGAACAATGATGCGCGGTATAAGAGCCGGTATGCATATCTGCCGAAGGGTGGTAAGCTCGTTTGGGGACCGGTCTGGGATTTTGACTGGGGTATGGCGTCCCTGCCGGCGCCTTCGACTACGCAAAGCTGGCGGGTCTCGGGTACGGACGCATTTGATACGGCGAAGAAGCGTTCAATGTTCAAGGAGTGGACGAGCGATCCGCATTTCTGCAGTCGGCTTTATCGGGCGTATTGGGGCGGAGTGAGAGATAAGTGGGTTAAGATGGTGAATGATCCGGAAGGTATGCTTTATGCGGAGAGTGAGCGGCTTAAGGATGTGCTCGCGGTTAATGATCAGCGTTGGCCGAGAAGTCGTACGGCGGTGCAGGATGTGCAGATTTTGAAGGACTTTTTCGCGGCGCGAATTGAGTGGATGGATCAGCAGTTCTCGTCCGCTACGAATCTGGTCGAGTCCCTCTGCTTCCCGACGTTGCAGACGAATCCGGTCAGCCTCCCTTACGTCTTCCCCGGCCTCATGTTCCTACTGCAGTAGTAACTCGCCTCGTTTGACCGGTGATAAACTTAGCTCCGTGTTTTAAAAAGTTAGCTCCGTGTTCATGAGAACTCAGCTCCGTGTTTTTAAAACACGGGGCTAACCTTTACCAAACACGGGGCTGACTTTTTTGAACACAGAGAATGATATTTCCAACACGGGAAAAATATGATATAATACGCACATTAAATTGTTAAAGGAGTATGTGCATGAAGAAAGATATACCATTTTTATCTACTGATCCGGTGGAGGCCGCAGCGCAACGCGCATGGGAAAAATCAAACTCGGCGAAGATTCTTTCGCCGGAAATGCTTAAAGAGATCAATGATTACATTATTACCATAATCAAAAGCTATGTTTCGGAGCCGGTAGTGCCGTTGTCATTTACCGAGGTGATGATATGCCGTCTTCAGGATGTGCTTGCGGAACCGCCTTATTGTATATATAAAAAAGACGGTGAGGATCAATTCATCACGGTGTCGATTTGGCCGGAGTGGATGCGTCTTTATCGAAATCTTCACGGTTACCTGCATATTGCGGCGATGTATGCCAAATCAATTGGGGCTCGAGAAGCGGCCTTTCACTATCTTCGGGCGAAAAAACCGTTATCGGAAATAATCTCGGTGGGCAAGGTATTTTATCGCGCACTCGGGGCGGAAAATGCGGAAACATTACTTTCGGAACTTGAAGCTGGCGATCAAGAGCTGGAAATCGCGATGAAATATCTTCAGCTTGAAGATTTCGCCGGTCAGAAACCGAAAATTATTAGCATGCTTAACGGGGGACGGTAAGGTGAGCAAAGGTAAAGGTGAAAAACAAAAGCCGCTCTTGTTTAAAATTCTTGAAGGTGATTTTTACGAGGGCAATACTCGGGAGGAAACGAATATTTCCCATCATTTTCTGTTGGCACTGCTCGCCAAGCACTTAAATGAGGACGAGACGCATGATGACTTTGGGAAATGTTGTCCATCTCGGGAAACATTGGCGAAGGAAATGCATGTCGGGTTCGGCGAACGAAAAGGTGCCAAAAAGGACCGTAAGGATAGCAAGTCACGAGATATGACAATCACGCGAGGTTTGGCGTGGCTTCAAAGTCATCGGTATATTCGCAAAGTTTCCGCGGATGATTTTTCGGGGAAGAGGTTTCCTTCACAATATTGGCGGATTATTGAATCCGGAGAGGAGGAGTCTAAGGGCGGATATAT
>R14__coassemble_758_pt1 | contig 19757 bp, 16 predicted proteins | sample R14__metabat2_high_PE_051 | metagenome-assembled genome bin R14 | reverse complement strand
TCCTCGGGGATAGCGTGACAAATCCTTCGGTAAGTGGCATCTTTCTCGCGGATAGTGCAGTTCTTGATTTCGCTATGGTTTCGCCATGGTTTCGCTATGGTTTCGCAATGGCTTCGCAATGAAAGCGAAACGAAAGCGAACTGAATGCGAAATGAAAGCGAAACGAACGCGAAATCAAAAATGCGTTATGCTGCAGTATTGAGGGTATAAATGGTTTTTCTTCGCGATATCATTTCTTCCTCAATTACATTGCCCATGTGGAGTGTAGCGACGATTTTATTAAAGGTCGTACAATCCACATGCATGTGATTAAGAATAGTCGAGCGATCAATTTGACCACCTGCTTTCGTAATCAATCCCATAAACCGCTTTTTGAGACGATCGAAATTGCCTTCGGCCACATTGAACTGGGCTTCGTAGAGCATCTTCTTGGTGATGTAGACCGCAAGTTTCGCGGCGTACTCGACCATCCCACCGGTCATTACCGGATTTTCGGGATTTTTCGAGATTGCCGTGAGCATCGCGATTTTCATCGCCTTTTCGTAGAGCCGGCAGTAGAGCGCGGCTGCGGTTTTGAGGTCCGAGTCGAAAAGTCGCTTGGCGACGATATCGGCGGTGGACTTCATGTCCGCAATCCGGCATTTGGCATTATCGTCCTCACGAACAACTACGGGCTCGAGTATGCCGGTCTCGTTGAACTTATGCTCCTTTGCCGCCATCATTTTGGCGATTCGGACGCAGTTTTCCGGCAGGGGCTCGTTTCGCATCTCGCCGAGTGGGGTGAACGCATCGGTTTCGATGAAGAGGCACCGTCCGAGGAGTCCGTTCTCCAACGCTTTCGCGGTAAGCGCCCCGTAAACGAATTTCGGGATGCCGGTCGCGAAGAGCGTGAGGTGCGGCAAGGGGATTACCTGTGCCTTGGGCCTACCGGCCTTAAGACGCATGGCATGTCCCGAGCGCGCTTCGGAGAAGAACCGGAGCACCATCTCGTTCAGCTTGGAGGCGCGGGAGTCTCCGCCGCGCATGGCGGTGAGGAGGGCGTCCGCTTCATCAGTCTGCAGCAGGAGCGATGGCGATTCTTCAACCGCGTCCTCAAGGCCTTCGCCGGAGGCGATGGCATCGGGAACGGAGGCGAGAATGCCCGCTTCAGCCGCGAGGCGCTTGTTGGTTACGCGCGGTTCATCCTTGCCCATGCCGGTAGGCGCGAGTGCGGCGATGTAGAGGTTGGTGTGTCCACCTCTTTCATCGACGTAGCTGCGTCCCGTCAGATGGGCGAGCATGGCGAGTGCCCCGGCGAAGGCCAGCGGCTCATTCGGCCGAGGCGCTACGGCGAGGGTGTGTTCTTTGAGCTCGTTTACGAAGCCCGGCATGTCCATGAGCTCATTCGGCATCATTCCGGGGTCCTGGAAGTCCAGGACATTGTTCTGGTTGTGGGTATCCATAGTTATGGATTCCTTTCCTTTTGGGTGTGAATTGACCGGAAAAAGTGTATGATAAAACAAAAACGGCACTTCACTCGAAGTGTCGTCTTTCCGGTCGGAGAGAGAACTTGTATTGTCGCTCCCCACATATATAAGTATTGTTGAAAGGCAAAATTTACTATCGCCTAAAGGCGCAATGTTTTATATAGTGGAGAAAAGGCAGTTAATTTGTTGTTTGTGCGATATATAAACTTAAAAATTTTTTTGAAAAAGTGCACTAAATGCCCTTTACAAGTCAAAATAACTATGATATAATCTCAATATTTTATGGGAAGAAAGAAGAAAAAACGTCCGTTCATTATCCGCGCATGGTCCTTAAGTCCTTGTCCTAATGGCAGGGAGCTTATTGAAGCTTGGTCGCATCGGCGGGATTCGCAAGCGTCGTTTATTCAGCTGTTGTCGGTATTGGGAGAGCTCGCTTGTTACATGGATTTTGAATTAGATCACCAAGGCGGCTTTGGGAATATTCGGGGACGGAAGGGTGGCTTTAAGGATTATATAATGAGCGAAGCGCCGGAACTCGCTCCCAAATATAAGACTTTGAGCCGTTTTATGAAGCTCGCTACCCGCATTAAGGAGGTGTTCCAAATTTACCCGCCGGCGCAGCTTTCGTTGATGCATCCGGATTTACCGTTGCCGCGGATAAACTGTGCCTTTATGACTAATCATTGCCGCAAACTTTATCGGGATTATTTTAAGAATTTGAAGCCACGGTTTCAAGATTTTGATCGGGCGATAACTCTCCGCTTGATGCGTAAGGGTATGCCGAAGCTTTGCTGGGGGCATTCCCTGCCGCTATCTGAATGGCAGAAGGCCGAACTAACATGGCGCCGTCGATATGTCTATCCCAATGTGCTTCGGGAGATTGACTCGATGTTTTCGTTTTATTCTCGCGATTACCGTCGTAAAATGGACTATTAGTCTTGGACCGACGCCAGTCCTTGTTATGGTTGAAGGTGCGAAGTATATCAATTAACGCCATAATTTCCCCCCACAAGCAGGCGGATTTTTGGTATAATATACACATTATGAACCGTAAATCGAATGAATTAAGAAAAATCACGATCGTCAAGAACTTCACTAAACACGCCGCTGGATCGGTGCTGATTAAGTGGGGAGATACATGGGTGTTGTGTACGGCATCCGTTGAGGAGAAAGTACCGCCGTTTTTGAAAGATACCGGCAAAGGCTGGCTTACGGCGGAGTATTCGATGCTCCCGAGTTCAACCGGAGGGGGACGTAAAGATCGCGATATTAAAAAGTTGAAGTTGGACGCTCGCTCGACGGAGATTCAGCGATTGATTGGACGCTCCCTTCGTGCCGCCGTCGATATTTCGCTCTTGGGGGAGCGTCAGATTACGATCGACTGCGATGTTCTGCAGGCGGATGGCGGTACGCGTTGTGCTTCCATTACCGGCGGGATGATCGCGCTGGAGTTGGCAGTGAAGAAACTTTTGAAGGAGAAGAAACTCAAGGCGAATCCGATTGTTCATCGGGTAGCGGCAGTTTCGGTGGGAGTGTGCAAGGGTGTGCCGACTTTGGATCTTGACTATGCCCACGATTCCACCGCTGAAGTCGATCTCAATGTCATCATGACGGATGACGGACGCTTTGTTGAGTTGCAAGGTTGTGCCGAGCACAATCCTTTCACCGATGATAACCTCGCAGCAATGCTCAAGCTCGCAAAATCTGGCCTCAAGCGTATCTTCGCGAAAATCTAATTTTCGAATTGGCATTTGGCGGGGGATATGATATAATATGCGACAATATGAATACTATTATTTTCGCAATGTTGCTGGCGGCGTTGCCGACCGGTACCGAATGGCAGGACAATCAGGCCCTTGCCTACGGCAAGGAACCCACTCGCGCGGCGTTCTCATCGTTCGATTCGATTGAGGACGCGCTTAAGATTCTGCCCGAATCCGCTACGCGGCAGATCTCGCTCGACAGCGCCGATCAGTGGAAGTTCAAATGGTCGAAAGACCCTGATTCGCGTCCACAGGACTTCTGGAAGCCCGGTTATGACGTCAGTCAATGGGAGACAATTCTCGTGCCGTGCTCGTGGCAGGCGATGGGTGCGAACGGCATCGGCGGTTGGGGAACGGCGCTTTACACCAACATCCGCTATCCGTTCCAGAAGGACGTCCCCGGCGGCTCGAAAGTGATGCTCGCTCCGCCGAAGGACTTCACCAACTTCTCCGCACGCAATCCGGTAGGTTCATATCGTCGCGATTTCGAATTGCCGAAGGGCTGGGATGGAGAGCGCGTCTTTCTTAAGTTCGACGGCGTTGACAGCTTCTTCTATCTCTGGGTGAACGGTAAGTATGTCGGCTTTTCGAAAGACAGCCGTTCGCCGGCGGAATTCGAAGTGACGAAGGTGGTAAAGTCCGGTAAGAACACGGTGGCGCTCGAGGTCTACCGTTATTCAGACGGATCCTATCTCGAAGATCAGGATATGTTCCGGCTTTCTGGCATTTTCCGTCACACCTGGCTTATTGCGCGTCCGGAGAAGATGATCCGTGATTTCTTCGTTAAGGCCTCGCCGGTTGTCGAGGATGATTTCGCCGGTGACTGGAAGGTGGAGGTGGATGTTGACGCACAGGGTAAGGTGAAGACATCGCTTTATACTTGGCAGGACGAACTCGTAACCAATACTTTCGAGAAGAGCTTTATCGTTTCCGCTCCCAAACTCTGGAGTGCCGAAGCGCCGAATTGCTATAAGGTAGTGCTCGATAACGGCTCGGAGTATGTGTCGACGGTTTTTGGCTTCCGGGTGAGCGAAATCAAGAATGGACGCTTTCAGGTGAATGGACAGAAGATCAAACTCAAAGGCGCCAATCGTCATGAGACCGATCCGATGTATGGACATTATGTGCCGAAATATCGGCATGAGCAGGATATCAAGCTCTTAAAGGGAGCGAACTGCAACGCGGTGCGTAACGCCCACTATCCTCAGGATGATTACTGGTATTATCTCTGCGATACCTGCGGTATCTATTTGGTGGATGAAGCGAATGTCGAGTCGCATGGGTATGGATATGGAAAGGATTCGCTCTCCCATCAACCGAGCTGGCAAAAGGCCACGGTCGACCGCAATATGTCCATGTTGGAACGCAACAAGAACCATCCCTCGATCGTGATCTGGAGCTACGGTAATGAGGCGGGTCCCGGCGAGAACTTTGCGGCGGCGCGGGATGCGATCAAGGCGCGCGATAAGAGTCGTCCCACCCACTACGAACGCGATTGGAGCGTGGCGGATATGGATGGTTGTCAGTATCCGGGCGTTCCCTGGCTCTTCAGCAAGGCGAAGGATCATAAGGCGAAAAAGCCGTTCTATGTTTCCGAATACGCCCACAACATGGCGAATGCGATGGGGAATCTCAAGGATTATCAGGATGCGATTGAAAGTTCGGATGTAATCCTCGGGGCGACCATCTGGGATTGGGTCGATCAGGGTCTCTGGAAGAAAACGGATGCGGGTAAGCTCATTCTCGCGTATGGCGGGGACTTCGGGGACAAACCGAATGATGGACTTTTCGTGATGAACGGGTGTATTCTTTCCGATCGTACGCCCGAGCCCGGCTATTGGGAGATTAAGCACGTCTATCAGAATTGGAAGGCCGAGACGAATGAAAAATTCGATCGCATCATCATCCGTAACAAGAATTACTTTATCGATTCGACGGGCATCACCTGCAAGTGGTTCCTGCTGGGCGATGGTATGCCGTTTGCCGCGGGTGAATTCGCGCTGGATAGTTTAAAGCCGCAGACGAGCGCCGAATATGCGCTGCCGCCGGTGGTAAAGGACGCTCGTGAGAAAAGTGCGATCGCCTCGCTTCGGGTGAAGTTCTTCAAAGGTGAGGAGGAAATCGCCGCCGATCAGATTGACTTCCCGCTCAATGCCGAACGGCTTACTGAAGTTACGGCGGAAGGCTCGGCGAAGGATAACCCGATCACGATCGATCCCAAGACCGCGCTGCCGCTTGGAATGAGGCTTGATGCGTTCAGAGCTCCGAGTTCCAATGAGAATGGTCCTTCCTACGGATGGAAGAACTTCGGCTTCGATCAGCTCGTTCCGGAAGTGAAAGAGTTTAATGATGATAGCGCGATCGTGGAATGGAAGGGCAAAGGTCGCGTTTCTTTCTATGTGGCGTCGAAGTGGAAAAATTCGGGCGACACCTGCATCTATACGGCGAAGATACGTCCGTTGGGTCCAAAGGCCGATCTCGCCCGCATTGGTTTCACCTGTCAGTTCCCCGAGAAAGAGGCGAAGGTGCAGTGGTTCGGTTGTGGACCGTTTGAGAATTATTGCGATCGCAAGTCCGGTGCGTTCCTTGGACTTTGGAATTCGACGACGTCCAAATTCTTCTTCCCGTATGCGCGGCCGGAGAACTGCGGCAATATGGAAGGCACCTATGCGGTGAAGCTTTGCGATTATACCTTCCTTACGGCTGGTGCACCGTTCGCGTTTGAGGTGAATCCCTATACGAGTGCGGAGTTGATGAGTGCGAAACACGCGCAGGAGCTGCCGGAATCGAACAAGACGGTATTCGGCATCTATGCTAATACGCGAGGTCTGGGCGGCGCGAGCTGTGGTCCGGGGCCGATCGAGCGGGATATTATCCGTACCGATCGCGATTATGATCTTTCGTTCGTGATCCGCAAGGGCGAGGTGGCGCTTAAGCCGGTTAAGATTGATTCCGCGCTTACGAGCCTGCCGGAACTACCCGAGCGCGTAGGCCCAGGAGGAGCGAAGATCATGAGCTGTTCGAGCCGTGAGCCGGGCGAGGGTGATCCCGAGCATCTGCTTGACGGCGATCTTAACACCATCTGGCACTCGCAGTATGGGGTGACGATGGGGAACTTCCCGCATTCGGTTGCCGTTGAACTTAAGGATGCGACTGTGATCAAGGGACTTCGTTTGTTTGGGCGGCGCAACGGCGGCGTTAACGGACGCATCAAAGATTGCATGATCGAAACGAGTGAGGACGGTCAAAACTGGACCGAACAAGTCAAGGCGACGCTTAAGAATAGTGGCGACGCCCAGGAAATTTTATTCCCCCAGCCGGTGAAGGTTAAATATTACCGCTTCACCGCATTCAACAATCATTACGGCGATGACTATGCGTCAATGGCCGAGATCGAGATAATCAAATGAGCGAAATGGAATCGGATACTGCCCGCCACTTTTTGCGGCAGTGGATTGAAAAGGACGTCGCCGATGGCAAAACCGGCGGCAAGGTAGTTACGCGTTTTCCGCCGGAACCCAACGGCTATATCCATATCGGACACGCCAAGGCGGTGTGCGTCGACTTCGGGATGGCGAAACTGTTCGGCGGAGAGTGCCATCTCCGACTCGATGATACGAATCCGACGAAAGAGTCGGATGAATACGCCGAGAACATCAAGAAGGACATCAACTGGCTCGGATTCCAGTGGAGTGGTGAAGGCGATGCTGGTGAGGCGGGCTTTTATAACGCTTCGAATATGTTCGATAAGATGTTCGCGATCGCCGAGGAATTGATCCGGCGTGGACAGGCTTACTGCTGCAATCTTACGCAGGACGAATGGAAGCAATATCGTGGGGTTCCTGAAAAGCCAGGTACGCCGAGTCCCTCGCGTGATACCGATCCCGAGCGGAATATGAAGATCTTCCATGAAATGCGCGATGGTAAGTATGCGGACGGCGAATGGTGCTTAAGAGCGAAGATCGACATGGCCTCGCCCAATATCCACTTCCGTGATCCGGTGATCTACCGCATTCGTCACGTATCCCATTATCATCTCGGGGACAAGTGGTGCGTCTATCCAATGTACGATTTCGCCCATCCGATTGAGGATGCGCTCGAAGGCGTTACCCATTCGATGTGCACGCTTGAATTCGAAGTGCACCGTCCACTCTACGATTGGGTGGTCGATCGTATGGATGAGCAGGGCTTGCTGCCGGTGCGTAATGGAGTTAAGATTCGCACCCAGCAGCGGGAATTCGCGCGACTTAATCTTACCTATACGGTGATGTCCAAGCGACTTCTATTGCAGATGGTGCAGGAAGGTCGCGTGAACGGATGGAACGATCCGCGGATGCCGACCGTATGCGGAATGCGTCGGCGTGGTTATACCCCGGGGGCGATTCGTGAATTCTGCGAGCGCATCGGCGTAAGCAAGGTAGAGTCGGAGAGTGATCCCGCGCTCTTGGAATGGTGCGTACGCGAAGAACTCAATAAGTGCGCTCCTCGTCGAATGGCGGTTTTGGATCCGGTAAAGGTCGTGATTGACAACTGGGAAGGCGACGGCAGAATGGTGGAGCTTCCCAATAATCCGCTTGATGAAGCGGCGGGATTAAGGCAGATTCCGTTCGGACGGGAAATCTGGATTGATCGTGCGGACTTCCAGGAGGTGCCGGAGAAGAAGTTCTTCCGGATGGCCCCGAATCAGGAAGTGCGTTTGCGCGGCGCTTGCATCTTCAAGTGCACCGGTTGCGTGAAGGACGATTCCGGCAAGATTATGGAAATCCATGGTACGTGGGATCCTGAGAGCTGGGGCGGCAACGCGGCGGATGGACGCAAAATCAAGGGCACGATCCATTGGGTGGATGTCCAGACTGGAGTCAAGGCCGAGGTAAGGCTTTATGATAAGCTCTTTACGGAAAAAGATCCGATGAAGGATGGCTCGGATGGTTTTCTCAAGTATCTCAACCCCGATTCACTTAAGGTGGTTTCGGCGTATGTCGAACCGCTCTTAGGGGAGGCGAAACCGCTGGAGCGCTTCCAGTTCGAGCGCACTGGATATTTTGTAGCCGATGAGTACGATTCGAAGCCGGGTTCACCGGTATTTAACCGCACTTGCGGACTTAAAGATTCTTATAAGCCGGCATAATTTTCAAGGAGGAACAATCAATGGATCTTAAAGAAGCCACGAACAAAATCGCCGCGCAAGGCGAATTGGTCAAGAAAATTCGGGAAGAAGTCGCGAAAGTAATCGTCGGTCAGGAAAAACTCATCGACCGGTTGATTCTCGCGATGGCTACCGGGGGACACATTCTGCTCGAAGGTGTGCCGGGTCTCGCCAAAACCTTGAGCGTGAATACACTCGCGAAGACGCTTGGCCTTGACTTCAAGCGCATCTCCTTTACGCCCGATCTATTGCCGGCGGATGTGGTGGGAACGCTCGTTTATTCCCCGAAGTCCGGAGAATTCACGCCGAAGAAAGGTCCGGTTTTTACCAATCTCCTGTTGGCGGATGAAATCAACCGTGCGCCGGCGAAGGTGCAGAGTGCGCTGTTAGAATCGATGCAGGAAAAGCAGGTAACAATCGGCGATGAGACATATCCGCTACCTTCGCCGTTCTTGGTACTCGCGACTCAGAATCCAATTGAGCAGGAAGGTACCTATCCACTGCCTGAGGCGCAGGTGGATCGCTTCATGTTCAAGTGTCTGGTCGAAGTGCCTACGCTCGCCGATGAGCGCCGGATCATGCAGCGCTTCGCCGAGAATGCAACGCCGCCCGAGGCGAAGGCGGTTTGCACGATTGAGGAAGTAAAAACGCTGCGTGAAACGTTGAAAGAAGTGTATTGCGACGAGAAGGTCGGCGACTACATTCTCGCGATCGTGTTCAAGACGCGTGAAGCGAATGCGATGATTCAGAACGGCGCTTCTCCTCGCGCCACCTTGGCGCTTAATCTTGCTGCGCGAGGTAATGCGTTGTTGCATGGTCGGGCGTATGCGACGCCGCAGGATGTGAAGGAAGTCGTCCATGATGTACTTCGTCACCGCATTCTCCTTACCTACGAGGCTGAAGCCGAAGGCGTTACTTCCGATAAGATCATCGACAAGATTTTGAGCGAAGTTCCGGTTCCGTGATTGATGTAAACGAGCTCATGGCGAAGGTGGGGAAAATTCGCATCCTCACCAATCGTCTGATCGACGACCAACTCGCCGGCGACTACCACTCCACCTTCAAAGGTCAGGGTGTGGAGTTCGACGAGGTGCGTCCATATGAAGTCGGGGACGATGTTCGTTCAATTGACTGGAACGTTACCGCTAAAACGGGTCTACCTTACATCAAGCGCTTTGCCGAAGAGCGTGAACTTACGATTCTCTTTCTGGTGGATGTCTCGGGTTCGCAGGGGTATGGTTCTTCGGGACGCTCGAAAATGGAGCTTGCGGCCGAAGTAACTGCGCTTTTGTCGCTTACGGCAATCCGCAATCAGGATAAGGTGGGACTCATTCTCTTTTCCGATAAGATCGTCAAATATATTCCACCGCGCAAGGGCTCGCAGAGCGTGATGCGGCTCGCGCGAGAAGTTTTGGCGGCCGAGGACGAAGCGAAGGGTGGAACTGATCTTGAAGGCGCGCTTAAATTCCTGAACAGCGTACAGAAGCGTAGGGCGGTGGTGTTCTTGGTTTCGGACTTTCTCGTGGATCGGTCTTCGGGACGTATCGAATCGCTCCTCAGAGCGACGGCGCATCATCACGATGTGGTGTGTGTGCCGGTGAGTGATCCCGCGGAAAATGAGCTACCCGATGTGGGACTTGTGGAATTGGAAGATCCCGAAAGCGGCGAATTGATGCTGGTCGATACTTCCAGCGCCAAAGTGCGGGAGAACTTTAATCGGCGAGCGATGTCCGAACATGAAGAGTTGGTGAACTTTTTCCGCAAGACCGGCATTGATACATTGCCGATTGCTACGGATCGTCCCTATATCAACGAAGTGCGCGCCTTGTTCAAACGGAGGGCGGTGAAACGATGATCGCATTTTTATTAGCGGCGGTGTTGCTTACGAATGGCGCGGTGACCATCGAGGGCGAGAAGACGATCGATCCTGCGCGCAGTATATTCCTTACTGTCAAACCGGCGGGCATTGATCTTCGGGAGCGGTTTCAGGGCTTTTCGATTGCCGAGGATTATGACGACCCGGAAAACAATCTCACCAATTGGAGACTAGTGCCGGAGCCCTGTGCGGCAGTATATAAGTTGAAGCCTTTCGCTTATGAGGGACGGGTGATAGGTCCATTGTACTTCGATCCACCGTCGGCGCGGGAACCGGTTACCGGAGGCATGGAAGTAGAGCCTACAAAAGATATGCCGCCGCTTTCCTGGAAGCTCGTCGGCTATTTCGCGCTCATAGCGCTTGGTGTATCGGTGGCTGTCATGGCGCTTTATCTGTTGATCCGGCTTTTGGCGCGCAAGGTGAAGGAACATCGGATGAGTCCGATCGAACGTGCTTATTTGGAACTTGAGCGCTTGATTAAGAAGGGGCTCCCCGGACGCGGAAAATATAAAGATTTCTATGTGGAACTTACGATGGTGGTAAGGCGGTATATCCAGCGCAAATATGGTATTCGTGCGCCGCATCTGACGACGGAGGAATTTTTAGTGCAGGCGAAACCGTCGGATGAGCTCAAGATGTTTTTGGTGTCCGCGGATATGGTGAAGTTCGCCGGGGTGGAGGCGACACCGGAGATGGCGGATGAAGCGACGGATTCGGCGCGTAAATATTTGAAGGAGTCCGAGAATGACGTGGGGTAGTCCATGGCTATTTACCTTGCTGGCGCCGATTGCTTTCGCTGCTTGGCGGCTTTTAAGGCGGGCGCGACGTAGTGGAGTAAGATTTTCGGCGCTTAAATTCCTGCCGGCGAAGTCCGCGGGGATAAGAGCGAAAATCGCGGCGCTTTCGCCGTTTGTTCTGCTCTTGGGGTTGGTGCTCTTGGTATTGGCGGCAGCGCGTCCACGAACTCCGCTTGCGCATGAACGGCGTTCGGTGGATGCAATTGCGATTGCAATGACGGTGGATGTCTCCGGCTCGATGGAGGCGCTCGATTTAACGCCGGTCGGGGAGAAGTTTTCGCGTGACACTACGCGGCTTGCGATTGTGAAGAAACTTTTTAAGGACTTCATTGAGCGACGTCCCGATGATCTCATCGGTCTTGTTACTTTCGGTACATACGCCGCTACCCGTTCGCCGCTTACCGCCGATCATGCCGCGCTTTTGAGTGTACTTAAGAGTGTGGAAATTCCTTCCAATGCGGTGGATGCTAATGGCAATCTGATCGGAGGCGAATACGAATCGAATACCGCAATCGGGGATGGCCTCGCAACGGCGCTCGCGCGGCTTAAGGATGCGAAGCCGACTTCGAAGATCGTGGTGCTTTTGTCGGATGGTGTCTCTAATACCGGCGCAGTCGAGCCTGAAGAAGCGGCGAAAACCGCGGCGAAACTCGGCATCAAGGTTTATGCGATCGGGGTGGGTACGAAATCGCGGCGCACTCCGGTTTTCGCTCGGGATATCTTCGGTCGCACCGGAGTGCAGTATGCGGATATGCAGTTTGACGAAAAGCAATTGAAGTCCATCGCTCAGACGACCGGTGGCGCTTACTTTGCGGTGAATGATAAGGATGGTCTTGAGGATGCGCTTAAGGAGATTGATGCGTTGGAGACAACGGTTATTGACGCCGATAGTTACGATCGTTGGGAAGAACATTTCGCCGCGTTTTTGGTTTTCGGCGCGATTTTAGTGTTGCTTGCGGTAACGCTTTCGATGTGGTCCGCGAGAAGGCTCGCATAACGGCTATGAGCGACTTTCTCTTTTCCCTTAAGGAAGTCTCACTCGCTTTTGGAGGTCCGCAGATTCTCGATCGGGTGACGCTTTCCGTTTCCCGGGGCATGCGGGCTGCACTTACCGGACGTAATGGCGAAGGGAAGTCCACCCTGCTAAAGGTAATCGCCGGGATGATCGAGTGTGATAGCGGTGAGATCGTGCGCGCGCCCGGGCTAAAGGTAGAGTACGTAACTCAGGAGGTTCTCGGCGATGATGCGGGACGTAGCGGTGGGGAAATCCGTAAGGCACGTTTGGAGGCGGCGCTTTTGAGACGTCCCGATCTGCTCCTCTTGGATGAACCTACCAACCATCTTGATATTGCCGCAATTGATTGGTTAGAGGCAATGCTCGCTCGGCTTAAGGATACCGCAGTTATTTTGGTAACGCATGATCGTCGGTTCTTAAAGCGGGTAGCGAAGGAGATTTTCGATCTCGACCGCGGGACGCTTTCCGGTTGGCAGTGTGATTACACCACTTTTCTAAAGCGCAAGGCCGAGCTGTTGGCTGATGAAGCGGTTTATTGGGAGAAGAAGTCCAAAAAGCTCGCGCAGGAAGAAGCGTGGATTCGGCGCGGCGTAAAAGCCCGCACCACTCGTAATGAAGGTCGAGTCGCGGCGCTGATGAAATTGCGAGAGGAATTCGCCGCGCGTCGTAAACAACTTGGAGTCGCGTCAATTAAGATTGATACAGCCGCCCCCGGTGGTGATCGGGTGATCAAGATTGAAAACCTCACTTTTGAATATCCCGGGAAAACGATCGTGAAGAACTTTACCGCCGATATTCTGCGCGGCGAACGCATTGGGATTTTAGGTCCCAATGGCGCGGGTAAGACCACGCTCCTTAAACTCCTTACCGGTTCGCTTGCGCCGATTTCTGGACAGGTTAAGCTGGGGACGAATGTGGAGCTTAAGTTTCTTGATCAATTGCGAACGGAACTTAAAAGCGATCGAACTGTCGGCGAGAACATCCCTTTGGATCGTCCCTACTCATATCTGGCGGACTTTCTCTTTACACCGGATCGCGTGCGCACTCCGGTTAAGGCGCTATCGGGCGGGGAACGCGCGAGGCTTATGCTGGCGAAGCTCTTTTTGACGCCGGCGAATCTTCTTATCATGGACGAACCCACGAATGATCTCGATATTGAAACATTGGAGCTCTTGGAAGAGAAGCTCTTGGAATATCGGGGTACTTTGCTCTTGGTTTCGCATGATCGCGAGTTTCTGGATAACGTGGTAACATCGGTCTTCGCGCTGGAGGCGGATGGCTCGATAGCCGTTCATCCCGGCGGTTACAGTGATTATCTTAAGCGTAAGGCGAAGGTGGAAGCCGCGCCGAAAACAGCGGTGAAACCGCCTAAAAAGGTGAATATCGCGGTTAAAAAGCTGCCGCTCCCGAATGCGAAGCAGAAAACTTTTTCCAATAATCCTTTCGCTTCCCTATTGCCCTAAGGGCGCGAAATATGATATAATACGCATATCAAATCCATCTTATAGGAGACATAAAATGAAGTTCGCGACGATTCTCATGATTCTTTCCACCGCGCTGGTGATGACCGGTTGCCGTTATGACAAGGCCGCCGCTAAGTCCACTACTGGCGCTGAGGACGCTATTGGCGCCGATATCCAAGGCGGTGAGGTGACCGATATTAGCGAGGGCAAGTTCGAAGATCTCTATACCCGTTGCAGCGATGTGAATTTCGCGCCGGTGTATTTCCAGTTCGACTCGACAGTAGTTCCGCAGGATGAGCTCGGCAAGATCGACGAGGTCGCCAAGCACCTTACGGAAAAGACCGATCGTGTGGTGGTTATCGAGGGCAACTGCGATGAGCGTGGCTCGAACGAGTACAACATGTCGCTCGGCGAAAATCGTGCGATCATCATCATGAATTACCTCACCCAGAACGGCATCGACGCGAGCAGGGTCCAGACCCGTAGCTACGGCGAAGAGAAGCCGGCGGTCGAGGGTCACGATGAAGCGGCGTGGGCGAAGAATCGTCGCGGCGAATTCGCGATTTTCCAGAAGTAAAGTTTATTGATGGCGTTCGCTGATATTTTCGGCAGCGTTGGCGTCGGCGAGTGGTTGGTACTGCTCGCCGTCGTGCTTATTGTGACTGGTCCGAAACGTTTGCCTGGTACCGTGCGCAAGTTCGGCCGTCTTTACGGTCGGTTGCGTCGTGCGGCGGATTCGTTTCGTCGTCAGTTAATGGACATGGAGGATCAAATCGATGCCGCTCAGGATATTGAAGAATCCTGATTTCCGTCGCGATCCGCAACGTCCGTTGATGGAGCATCTGCTGGCGCTCAAATCGGCGCTGGTGTTCGCCCTTATATCCTGGGCGGTTTGCGTGGTGATTGCAGCGGTGTTTTCTCCCGAGGCGCTCGCCTGGCTTAAAAGTCCGGCGGCGGAGAATGAGGAACTGTTGCAAGGGCTCGATCTTACGAGCGGTTTTTCCACCATGATGTCCATCGCGCTTTGGGGAGGAACGGCGCTATCGTTTCCCTTGCTCGTCTATGCGCTTTTGAAGTTCATCTTTCCGGCGCTTACCAATCGGGAGAAGTTTTCGCTCTTGACGGTGCTTATTTGCGGTTCGGCGTTGTTTCTCGTCGGCACAGCGCTCGCTTATGCCAAGACTGTACCGTTGGTGGTTACGGCGTTTCAGCAGATCAACGCTTGGGTGGGACTACCGGTATCGACCATCCGTATTGAAGGCTATATCTCAATCGTCCTTAAAACGATCATTGCGTTTGGACTTGTCTTTCAGTTGCCGCTCATATTGTTCATTCTCGGCTTCCTCGGGGTGATTACTTCGTCGGGACTTCGTGAGAAGCGCCGGCTCGCAATCGTGCTGGCGTTTACGGTAGCGATGTTCTTGACGCCTCCTGATCCGATGAGTCAAATTATCATGGCAGTTCCACTCTGTTTACTTTACGAGCTTTCAATCTGGGCGGTGTGGCTTAAGGAGAAAGGGGATGTTTTTAAGTGAAACGGCGTTCCTCCATTGCATTCGGCTTTTTGGCGCTGATTCTAATCGGCGCGGGGTTGCTCGCTTCCCCCTTCGCCCGTGTCGAAGGAGTTTTCGGCGATTATTATCGGGCGCTCTTTACTGCTACTTCGGCGGTTTGCGTAACCGGGCTTACAGTCTCGGATATCGCCGCTGAGTATACACGCTCGGGACAGATCGTACTAATGACATTGGTGGAGATCGGTTGTCTCGGTCTCATGACTTTCGGTACGTTCTTGATGATTGCGATTGGTAGGCGCCTTTCGCTCTCGCGGGAATTCTCGCTGATGAACGCCTATGGGGTGGAACAGATTCAAGGCCTTAAGGGACTTATCTGCTGGGTTATTGGCACGATGCTGATGGTGGAGGGTATCGGCGCCATTTTGCTCTATCATCGTTTCGGTGACTGGTACGCGAGCGTCTTTTATGCAGTCATGAGTTTTTGTAATGCCGGTTTTGGTATTTATTCCGGTTCGCTCGCTCGCTTTGCATCCGATCCGTATGTGCTCATGGTATTGGCGGGGGAGACGATTTTAGGCGGCATCGGGTTTCTGGTGGTTTATAACCTTTGTACCTTCTGGATTCGCCGGCGTAAAAGCGGTGGGAAGGGACGCCTCTCTCTGCATACTAATGTGGTGTTGCGCTTTACTTTGTATCTGCTCGTGATTGCGTTTGTCGGGTTCTTGGCGCTGGAGTGGGATGGAGTATTGGTGGGTTTGTCGGTTCCGGCGAAGCTTTATACCGGCTTTTATCAGGCGGTAACTCCCCGTACTTGCGGGTTTACGGTTGTACCGGTCGAGGCATTATGTCCGTTAACGCGTCTTCTCTATGAAGTCATGATGTTCATCGGCGGCGCCCCTGGTTCGGCGGCAGCGGGTATTAAGGTAACGACGCTGGCAGTTTTGATTTATACCTTGCGTGCGATGTGCCGCGGTGAACAGGAAACCGTCATTTCGCGGCGGGTGGTATCCTACGATACGGTGCGTGAGAGTATCGTAATTTTCATGGCGATGACCGCGCTTGTGGTATTGGTTATGGGCGCCTTGACTTATACCGAGGCGCAATCGGGAATATCTTCGGAAGCGCTCTTCTTCGAGGCAGTTTCGGCGATTACTACTACGGGACTTTCCATCGGCGATACTACGATGTCGCTTTCTTGGGCGGGCAAGGCGGTGATAATGGTCGCGATGTTCTTTGGTCGGCTTGGCGCACTTACGGTCGTAATGATGATCGGCGATCGTGAAACCACCCGTTTTATCCGTTATCCCGCCGAAGAACTCGTCGTTGGTTGACGAGTAAGCGATAAAATTGTCCACACAACCTTGACGGGGGTGGGTAGTTGTGGTATAATACGAGTATAAATTTTCGAATTACGAATTTTCGAATTGCAAAGGAGTAAAATATGAAAACATTTGCCGATTTCATCATCCGGTAAATTTGCTTATATGTAAGAAGCGATGTTTATGGTTGATCGTAGGGAGTTTTTTAAGGGTATAGCGGCTATCGGTGCACTGCCGTTTCTCAACTTCGGGTGTCAATCGTTCATGCGCCGCGCATCGGCTTGGCAGCGCGGCGATTTGCAGATCCACTTCATCTACACCGGTGTCGGCGAACAGATGTTCTACATTTTCCCCGACGGCACCACCATGCTTTTGGATTGTGGTATTACCAATCGTTCCCATCCCGAACCTGCGCCGATTCCATCCGCCGCCAAGGGACGTGCGGCGGACTATGTAGCGGACTATATCGAGCGGGTGAATCCGGCGGTCGACCCGACGCATGTCGACTATATGATGACTTCCCACTACCATTCCGACCATACGGATGGTTATCCGGAGCTTATCGAACGTCTCCACTTCCACAAGGCTTTCGACCGCTGTTGGCCGGAGGTGGACTTTCCCTGTCGAATCGCTGATTACGGCGTCCACGAACTTGACGTGATGCGCAAGGTCTATAAGCGGCTTACCGAACGCGATCGACTTACCGTTGAAAAGTGGCGCGTGGGCGAGCGCGACCAACTTAAACTCTTGTACGGCGGCGCTGAGGACTTCTCGGTGTTCAATCTCTGCGCCAACGGCTTTGTCGCGAACGAAACCACCGGTGAGGTAGTTGATCTTTATCGTGACTATCCTGACAAACAACCGAATTTCCAAGGTAAGCAGTGGATCAACGAAAACGGCATGAGTATCGGCTTCATCCTTACCTACGGCAAATTCCGTTACTTTTCCGCCGGGGATTTTTCGGATACACCTTATGGACGCAACATCGAAAGCGAACTCGCCGGTTTTGTGCGTCCAGTGACCGCCGCGAAACTCAATCATCACGGGTTTAAGTCGATGTATGCGCCGCTTACCGCCGCTTTGGCGCCGAAGGAATGGTTTAATTGTGTCTGGAATCATCGGCAGAATTCTTCGGATACGATCAAGCGCATCACCGATCGCAAGCTTTATCCCGGATGTCGGCGGATACATTCTTGCTTCTTCACTCCGAAACGTCCCTGCGCCGATGTCGCCGACGAATCCCTTTACGAAGGACGAAACGTGGTCCTGACCGTCCACCCCGGCGGTGAGGCTTACGAAATTGAATACGACGATAATTTGTCCATACACTAGCGGACGTTGTCGCGAAAGAGAAGGTAGATTGTCGCGATTTATTAGTGGTGGGGGTGGACAGGTGGATGGAGATATGGTATAATGCGCGCAATAAAAGTGAGAAGAGATAAGAGAGAAAGGAGAAAAGAGATAAGTTGGTGATTGACTTTTATGCGCCAATTTTGATATAATATTAGCAAATGGAATTGCTAAAATGCGATGAGATTTAACAAATATAGTTGCTAAAATGGGTGCAAAATTAGCCAGTGAAGATGTCGAGGAGCTGTTGGACGGCAGCTATCGTCAGGTGCATGACGAGTCGGAGACGTTTCATCGATATTTGATGGATGAGATTGATTGGAAAGATCGGTTGGTCTGTATCAAAGGTGCGCGGGGTGTCGGTAAGACTACGATGATGCGTCAACGCATCCGCGAGCAGTTCGGCGCTGATTCCAAGGAGGCGCTGTATGTGAGCTTGGATGACCTTTGGTTCGCGAGGCATCGGCTTAAGGACTTAGTAGAGTTCCTTTACGAGCGCGGCTATACGCATCTATTTATCGATGAGGCGCATCATCTCGGACGTGATTGGTCGTTGGAGATCAAAAACATTGCGGATCAATTCCGTAAGTTGAATATCGTTTACAGCGGCTCGTCACTTTTGAAGATTGAAAAGGGCAAGGGGGATTTATCGCGTCGGCAGTCCGTTTACGAATTGAAGGGCATGAGCTTCCGCGAATATCTGGCATTGGAAACCGGACTAACCTTTGAACGGGTGACGTTGGAGCGGATTTTGAAGGATCATGTGCGGATTGCCGAGGCAATCAACGACAAGGAGAAGGTGCTGAAGCATTTTGAGGCCTATCAGCGTTATGGATATTATCCGTTTTATCGCGAGGGGCTTACGTGCTTCCGCAAGCGGCTTAATGAGACCGTCAATATGGTATTGGAGACCGATTATCCTTCCGTTGAAGAAGTATCGCAGGATACAATCCGGAAAACGCGAAAAATGTTGATGGTACTTGCGGAGAGTTGTCCGCAAACGCCCAACATGAGCAAGCTTTATAAGGAACTTGATACTGGACGCGATCAGGGGATGAAGATGCTTGCGGCGCTGGATCGGGCGGGTTTGATTGGGCTACTGGACTCGAAGGGACTGAAGCTTGACAATCTTTCAAAGCCGGAGAAGATTTATTGTGATAATACGAATCTGATGAACGCGCTGGTACCGAAGGTGAATGGTGGAGTCAAGCGTGAGACGTTTTTCTTCAATCAGCTGAAGAAGGATCATGCGGTTAAGTTTACTGGGGTGGGGGATTTTGTGGTCGATGACAAGTGGACCTTTGAGGTTGGCGGAAAAGGCAAGCGGTTTGATCAGATTGCGGATGTTGAGAATAGTTTCGTGGTCAATGATGATGTGGCGGTAGGCCGCGGTAATAAGATTCCCCTTTGGATGTTCGGAATGATGTATTAAAACAACTTTTATAAAGGAGTAAAAATATGAAAAAGATAATAGTTGGTTTGGTAATGATTTGCGCGGCGCTGGGAGCGCTTGCCGATAATACCGAAGGTTGCTGGGTGTTTACGGAGAATGGTTCTACGCGTACCGGTACAATCAGCGATGGTACTTGGACGTTTAAGGCGTCGTATGATAAAAATACGACTAACATGACGGTAAGCGAGGTTACAGAATATCCATCGGAGGTGACGGCGCTTGATTTCTCCAAGCCGATCGAGAAATTGAACGATCCTAATACGACTTATACGATAGTAAAGTTAGACGCTTTGTTTTGTTATAATACGGGTGACTTTATTTATCGTGAAGGATGTGATAAAGTCGGTGAATTGACGCTCCCTGGCGAGGGACTTACCGTGATTAATGGGTATGCGTTTAAAAAATGTGAGAATATGACCGGCGATCTCGTTTTCCCTTCAACGCTTACAACAGTTGGAATGGCGTTTATGGAAACTAAAATTACTTCCGTCCATTTCAAGCCGTCCACGGTGAATATCGCCGGCGGTTCCAAAAATTCGCGCGGATGCTTTGCTGCTTGCACTTGCCTTACGAATGTCGTATTTGAAAGTGGTGG
>R14__coassemble_744_pt1 | contig 20140 bp, 15 predicted proteins | sample R14__metabat2_high_PE_051 | metagenome-assembled genome bin R14 | reverse complement strand
CGGTTCAGGCTGTTGCCGATGCTGTAATCCGTTCTCGCGCCGGCATTAAGAATCGTCAACGTCCCATCGGCTCGTTCCTTTTCATCGGACCTACGGGAGTAGGCAAAACCGAGCTCGCCAAGGCGCTCGCGCAGGAACTTTTTGACGATGAAAACGCCATGGTGCGGCTCGATATGAGCGAATATATGGAAAAGTTCGCCGTTTCGCGCCTCGTAGGAGCGCCGCCTGGATATGTGGGCTTTGAGGATGGTGGACAGCTCACCGAAGCTGTGCGCCGTAAGCAGTTCTCGGTGGTACTCTTAGATGAGATCGAAAAGGCGCATCCGGACGTATTCAACTTGCTGTTGCAGGTAATGGATGATGGACGGCTCACCGATAGCCATGGACGCACCGTATCGTTCAAGAATACGGTAATCATCATGACCTCGAATGCGCCGAAGGAGGAACTGAAAAACCTGTTTCGTCCCGAATTTCTCAATCGACTGGACGAGACACTGGAATTTAAGTCGCTAACTAAGGACGAAATCGCGAAAATCGTCACGCTTCAGCTTAAGGATCTGCGTCGTCGGCTCGCCGAGCAGGAATTTACGCTGGAAATCAGCGAAAAGATGATGGCGCGGTTGATTGAGGAGGGATACGATCCGCAATATGGCGCTCGGCCGGTGAAACGTGCCGTACAGAAGCTTGTGGAAAATCCCATCGCCAAACAAATCGTCGAAGGCGTCTATCTCCCCGGCTCGGTTATCAAATTATAATAACTTCAGCGGTTGAATTTGCGGTTGAGTTCGCGGGTGGAGGTGAAGATCATCACCGGTTTGCCTTGAGGACAGACATACGGCATGATCGTCGAGCAGAGCTCTTCCACGAGCTTGGTGGCGCTTTCCGGGGTAAGTTTGAGGACAGTTCCGGAAAATGACCGCGCAATCGACTTGGCGATGAGCTCATCTTTCCACTTCGCACCCCCGCGCTTATTTCCGCCGGTCGCAAGGTCGGTTGCAATCGTCGTCAATACACTTTGGGCACTTAATTCGCTCATTAATTGCGGAACTGCATCGATTTTGAAGGTCGAAGGACCGAACTTCTCCAACTGAAAGCCCATCTTCGTCAATTCATCCATCGCATTGCAGAGTCGGGAAAAGTCCACCGGCGAGAATTGCGCGATTTCCGGAATGAGCAGCGTCTGCGCCGGTTGCGCCGCGTTTTTGAGCTTTTCGTAAACAATACGTTCCCGGGCGGCAAGCGGATTCACCGTAACAATTCCGGAATCGGTCTCGAGCAGGAGATAGCCGGAATCGGACTGCGCTAAGTACTTGAACCACTTCCAGGGACGAGAATGATTTTCTTCGACAGCGAGAGGTAAGTCAACGGCAATAGGGGAAGGTGGAGGCGGTGGTTCTGGAAATTTTCGAATTGACGAATTTTCGAATTGCGAATTAGTTGGAGGTGCAGGTGGAGGATCTGGGAATTTTTGAATTGGCGAATTCTCGAATTGCGAATTGACAGGAGGGAGAAGGGAGTGGGAAATGGCGTCGATGAGGGCGTTTTTAACCGCTACATTATCCCGGAAGCGCACCTCGCGTTTGGTCGGGTGCACATTTACATCCACCTGATTCGGCGGCAGGTTGATAAAGATGATCGCCGCCGGTTTGACATCCCCCTGCTTGCGCGGATACGCCTCTTTCATTGCATAGGCGATGGAATTCGAACTCGCGGGACGTTGATTGACGAAGATATACTGTTCTTTGCGGGTCGGGGTGAAGAGATTGGGCTTTTCGATGAGTCCCTTGGTCTCCACGCCTTTTTCGCTCTTGTGGTCGAGGGACAGCATGGACTTCTCGAAGTCCACCCCGAAAAGGTCCGTTACCCGCTCTTTCAGCGTATCTGCTGCCGCAAGTCGATAGAGTTCGCGTCCATCGACGATCAGCGAGAAGGCGATGTTCGGATGCGCGAGCGCATGAACGGTGAAGATATTTTTGACGTGGTTTTCTTCCGTCGTATAAGCGCGCAGGAATTTTCGCCGCGCAGGAACGTTGCAAAAGAGGTCCCTTACCTCGATCAGCGTACCGGGGGGACATCCGGCGGCGCGAATTTCCGCCAGAAGTCCGGCGTTGACCTGTAGAAGCGTGCCTTCATCCGCATCATGCCGGCGCGTAGTAAGCGTAAAGCGCGAAACGGACGCGATCGAGGGAATTGCCTCCCCGCGGAAGCCGAGCGTGTCAATGTTCTCAATATCGTCCACATCGAGAATCTTGCTCGTCGCTTGACGTTCCAAGCACAAGATTGCGTCATCCTTTGTCATTCCGCAGCCATCGTCCTGAACCGCAATCAATTTGCGTCCACCCTGGGTGATTGTGATCTTGATGGACTTCGATCCCGCGTCAATGGCGTTTTCGACGAGTTCTTTGACGACGGATGCCGGACGCTCCACCACTTCACCGGCGGCGATTTTGTTCGCTACATGCAGCGGTAATACCCGAACGTGTCCGTCGCGTGTCATCAGAACTCCAGATTGAGGTTATGACGGATAAAGGTGGGTACGTCTAGATCCTCGCCGTTCCACATCGTAGGTTCCGCATTGTTGAAGCGTCCTCGTCCGTTCGGTCCTACGCTTAAAGGATTGCGGGCCTTGCGCGATTTGCGACCACTCATCACTCCGCCGGTTTGACGGTCGGTAATGCCGGTTCCGGAAGCAGTCTCAAAGAGCATTACCACCACTGAGAGACGTCCGCAAAACGTCTCCTCGTCATTTACAGTTCCGAGGTCGAAGGTAATGCCGTTACCAAAAGCGCCGCGAATTCCATCCGCGATCTTCCCGACTTCGCTGAGGCGTAAATCGTCCCCCGCCATAATCCCGCAGACCGCAGCACGTACCGGCGAAGTCGCAACCGCCAAAAGTTCGGACCGGACGAGCCGATCTACGGCTTCGGCGGCGCGGTTTTCGCCTTGCACGGTAATCGTCGCGAAACGTCCCCGTCCAGCGCCGGCGAGCAATGCCCGCAGACGATCGATATCCATCTTAAGATAGCCGGGATGTTCCAAAAGACGCCAGAAAAGGGTGACGCCGTTTGCAATCGTGTCAATCGCATACCGCATCGCCTCGTTCATATTGTCCATTTCACCCACAAGCTTATCGAGCGGCAGGAAGAACGTCGCATTGGCGGCGTCCTCGATCATGCTCATGATGCCGCGGGCATTGCGTTGACGATCGTCGCCTTCGAACGCGAAGGGGGTGGAAGCGAATACGATTGAAGGGATGCCGAGCGCCTGCAGACGCTTGGTGGTCTCCAAAGTAGCGCCGCCGCCGGTGCCTCCGCCCAACGCAGTTACGATTACCGCGAGACGGACGCCTTCCAGTTTGCGGTCCAAGAGCTGAATCGAGTCTTCCGCAGCCAATCGAGCGATTACCACATCACCGCCGGCACCATGTCCCGACAGCCGATCGCCGCCGAGCAGGGTAAAGTCGCCGTCGCCTTGTCCGCTTACCGCGTCCGTATCCACCAAGAGATAGCGCAAGTTGGCGCCGAAAGCACGGGAAACGCCGCGTGCAATGCGTACGCCCGAAGTGCCGATGCCGATCAGAATAAGTGGGGATGAATCATTCATTTGAAAAACCTCCCGAAAAATCCGCCGATGCCCGATTTTTCTTCATAGTTACGATGAGCGTAGAGGAGCGTGCCCGCGATTGCGGCATAACGCCAGGGACTGGTCTCTTCTTCCAGGCCTTTGACCTCGATGGGACGTCCCTTACGGACGCTACAACCAAGTTCCTGTTCGACAAGCGGCTCGAGATTCCGTAGATCTGCGCCTCCGCCTACGAGGACAACGCCGGAATGCAGATGGTGCAGGAGACCTTGCTCTTCGAGGGTCTCGCGGATGATCGTCATCAGTTCCTTCATCCGGACATTGACTACGGTATCGAGCGCGAGCCGGGAGATTGTCCGTGAATCCATCGTATTGGAAGAGGAAAGCTTCACCCGCGCATTGTCGCTTGTATAGTTGCCGACGATGGCGCTTGCTTCGTGCTTTTTGACTTCCTCCGCCTGCGCGTTAGTCGTCTGGAAAGCATGCGCGATATCGTTCGTGATATGGTCCCCGCCGACTCCGATTACGCCGGTGGTGATGAGATAGCCGTCGGAATAGACCGCATAACCGGTGGAGCCGCCGCCCAGATCGATTACAAGGCAGCCGTTCTTGCGTTCGTAGTCCTCCAAAACCGCATCAGCGGCAGCAGTGGTGGCGAAGACGGTATCACGGATTTCGAGATGAGCGTTTTCAGCGGCAGTGCGCGCATCTTGCAACCGGTTTGAATCGGCGTGAATGTGAAGGGCGTTCAGTTTGAGGATTCGGCCGGACATTCCCTGCGGGTAATTAACCCCGCTTAAACCATCAATTGCGAAGTCCTCCTCCACGATATCCAGAAGTTCGCGTCCTTTCGCGAGCGGAATTTCATGCGAGCGCCGACGGGCCTCGTGGATTTCATCGTTGGTGATTTTCGAACCATCAACGGATACGACTCCGGTTGCGCGGTCAGTGCGGATGTGCTGTCCCGTGACTGCGAGAAAGGCGTTTCCGATCGAAAGGGCGGAAGCGCCTTCCTGACGCTTCTCAATTTCCTTCAAAACGGACCGAATGGACTGCGTGGCCTGGTTGATGTCAAGAATCTGACTTTTGCGCACGCCGGTGGAAGGAATTTCGGCATGGTAAGTTACGGTTAAGGGTCCCCCGTTTTCGGCTTCGCCGATGGCGAGCACGGTATTGGAGGTTCCTAGTTCAATAGCGGCGTAGATGTTGGTCATTAGTAAAGTTTCGTTTGAGTGTCGGCATAGATTCGTCCGGTGGAAAATTCCGTGGCGTTCCAGATTTTGGAGTCCTCCGCGAGATTGCTGCGGATGGCGTCCCTTAGATGGGTAAGCTGACGCATCAAGCTCTCCCGGCTTTTGGAAGTAAACTCCTCTTCGTCCATATCCTCCCAGGCGATGTGGAGGGTGGAATAGTTACTGCCGAGGGTGGATGTGATATAGTCCAGATGAGCGATATCGGCGTTAAGGAGATTCACCTCGGAATAAGCGAGGGACTTCGCGGTCGCCAAAAGCCGCAAGGCGGCGAGTGCGCGTCCCGTAAGGCGCTTACCCGGGAGAAAGCCCGGTTGAGTTTTCTCGTAGATGACCGGGAGCTGACGGGTATCGCGTTGCCAGAGGAATACCATCCCCTCGATATCGGCTACGCGTCCAGTAGCCCTGCCTCTCCGCGGTTCCAGTCGTGCAACCGGTTCGCGCTCTTCGATGGTAATCACCACTTTATCCGGCAGATGACGGGTAACGGTGATGTTCCTTAAGTTGGGAATGCGCGCGAGCAATTCTTCGCGTTTTTTCTTGAAGTCGATAAGCGCCAAGTTCACGCCTTTTTTGAGTCCGAAGTTTTCCGCGATTATATCGCTCTTGACCATGCGTCCCGAATTGATGATGACCTGCGTCTCCATATTCTTGATCACACACTGCTTAAGATAGATCTCTTTCAGTCGGTTGTAGCCGAAGGCGATCGCGATAATGAGCGCGAGCGCCAGCGTGACGAGGGAGAGGGAGATGAACTTATGTTTTTTAGCTTTTTCTTTCATCGGTCGTAATCGGCGAAGTTAAGAATTTTATCGCACACTTCAGCGAAGGTGAGGCCGGTTTTAATGCCGGCTTTGGGTACTAAGGAGTGGGAAGTGAACCCGGGCGAAGTGTTGAGCTCCAGAACGTAGATGCGTCCCAACGGACTCATCCGAAAATCTACTCTCGTCACTCCGCGGCATCCGAGCGCCTTATAGGCATCGATCGCGATTGCCTGCATTTTCGCGGCGTGTTCGCTTTCGTAGAAAGGATAGCGCGTCTCGTTGGAGTTATACTTCTCTTCATAGCCGTACCAACCGTCCTTCGCGACGATTTCAATTACCGGCCAGGCCTTGCCATCCAAAACTGCAACCGTGAATTCGCGTCCGGGAATGAACTCTTCGACCAACACCGGATCAGTCCCCGCTTTTTTTAGCGCCGCCGACCAGTCCTCAGCCTTTGAGACTTTGCTGATGCCGACGGAGGAACCGTCCGCCGGTGGCTTCACTACAACTGGAAGCGGCAGGGGACTCGCCGAGGTATCCTGATTGGCGAGGGACCACGCCGCCGTCGGCACATTCTTCATCTCAAGCACCATCTTCGTCTTGATCTTGTCCATCGCAATCTCGGACGACAGCGCGCCAGGTCCGGTATAAGGAATCTTCCGCGCATTGAGCGCTCGCTGGACTCCTCCATTCTCTCCCCAGCCACCATGCAAAGCGATGTAGACGGCTTCCGTTTGCGGATCGAGCTCATCGAGGTTTTCCGCCTTCAGATCAAGCGCGGTAACTTCGTACTTGCCGAGACTCTTCAGGGCTTCGGTTACGTTCTTGCCGGAATTCAGCGACACCTCGCGTTCGCTGGAAATCCCTCCCATCAAAACTGTAATTTTTTTCATTAGTGTGTATTATACCATATTCTTTTATGATATAATACACCAAATGTTGAAAAGAAATATTCATCTGATGGGAATCGGCGGCGTTGGAATGTCCGCTTTAGCGGTGCTCTTACAGCATCGCGGGTATGCTATTAGTGGTTGCGATTTGAAGCCAACCCCGCGTACAGAATGGCTGAAAACGCTGGGGATTTCCGTTGCTTATCCGCACGACCGGGGACATCTCGAAGGCGTCGACGAACTCATCGTGACTCCCGCTGTCGCGAAAGATGAGGAGGAGCTTCGCGCTTTCTCGGGTCCCGTGCGCAGGCGCGGCGAGGTGCTCGCGGAGCTGGTAAGCGCGTCCCGCGACTCGATCGCCGTCTGTGGCTCGCATGGTAAAACCACGACCGCAACTTACATCGCGAGGCTCCTTATGGCGCTCGGGGAAAAAGTGGAGTGGGCGATCGGCGGCGAGACTGCCTCTTTTCCCGTAGCTGGTGGGGATAAGGAAGGCGTCCTCGTCGTAGAGGCGGATGAATCGGATGGTACACTCGCAATGTATCATGCCGGCACACTCGTCGTCACCAATGTGGAATACGATCACCCGGACCACTTCCCGACCGAAGAAAGTTACCGGCGCTGTTTCGATACCGCCCGCGCCCAGGCGAAGCAGGTGATCGAAGGCGGCGCCACCAATGAGGAGACCGCGCTTAAAGTGGCGCTGGCGCGGGGACACCGACGCGAGGATGCTGAAAGGGAGCTTAAGAAGTTCGCGGCGGAACTTCCCGATCGTCGTTTCCAGTTGATTGCGCCTCAGGTCTATATCGACTACGCCCATCATCCTACGGAAATCGCGTACACGCTCAAACGGGCGCGAGGACTTACTCAGGGACGTATCTTGGCGATGTTCCAGCCCCATCGTTATTCACGCACTGCCGCACTTAAAGCCGATTTTGCCGAGGCATTGAAGGCGGCGGACGAAACGGTGATATGTCCCACCTATGCGGCTTTTGAGTCTCCGGTTGAAGACGGTGATGAAGCGGACCTCTATGCGCTTTGTCGGGAAAGGGGACAGAACGTCCATCTCGTTCAGCAGGTAGACGCTGCGTGGACGTATTTTCGACGTACGATGGGTCCAGACGATCTACTTCTCGTCTTAGGCGCAGGGGATCTCATCTACAAGCTTAAGTCCTTACCGCCCAAGCGCATTGTAATCGGCATGGGCACCAACACTTGGCGCAGTGAACTTGATCTCGGGATTGAATACGTAACTACGTCCGGTGGCGCGAATCAAGCGGGCGCTAAGTTCGGTATCCCGTTCATGGCGGGCATCCCCGGTACGCTGGGCGGCTGGGTCAAGATGAACGCGGGCGCGTTTGAACACTCCATCTCCGAAGTTGTCCGGCGTGTCAAAGTAAACGGACGCTGGCTCAACAAGGCGGAATGTGGTTTCGGCTATCGTACAAGCACGATCGACGGGGAAATCGAGGAGGTGGAACTTGATGAGGATAAAGTCGCCGAGCTTAAGACAAAGGAGTCGGTTGAGGACTATTTGAAGCGCCGTAAGACCTTTCCCGCCGGCACTTACGGGAGCGTCTTCAAGAATCCGGAAGGGGACTTCGCAGGCCGTCTCCTCGAGGCGGCGGGAGTGAAAGATAAGAAAGTCGGGGGCGCGTATGTATGGCGTGAACACGCGAATGTAATCGTGCGGGGAGAGGACTGTATCGGCTCGGATGTGCTCGCGCTCGCCCGAATGATGCGCAACGCCGTTTACTTCCGATTTGGAATTGTACTTGAAAGCGAAGTGCGCGGTTTGATATAATACGCAGTATAAAGTATGCATATCAAGCGCAAACTGCTTATTCGAAGCTTGCTGATCCCGTTCGAGTGGACTGGAATCGCCATCGCCATGGCGCTTATCCTGCCGTTGCCTCGAAAGTGGATGTTTGCGCTCTGCGATGGACTGTCGTCTCTGATGTACTCCTTCGATCGCCGGGGTAAGCGTCGGGCGCTGGATATCTTACGGACGATTCGGGGAACTTGTACGGGCATCGAGGGTACCGAAGCCTACGATCCGGATAATGCGAGTTACCATCCCACGCGTTCAGAAGCGCTCATTATCCGTCGCTCTTACCGCAATATGACGCGCTCGGTCGGGTATGCATTCTGGACGATCATCAAAGCGCGTAAGCGCTGCGCAAATACCGGGGAATTAGCGCCAAAAGTAAGGGAGTTTCTCGCCGTCAATAAACCGGCAATTACAGTTTCGGGACATCTCGGCTGCTGGGAGATTCTCTCGCAGTTGGCGCTTTTAGCGGGACACCAAATGCTCTCGGTCGCGAAGAATATCGGTACGAACGGCATGACTGCCCTCTTAATGAAAGCGCGTAAGTCGATCGGACAGGAAATTGTCTCCGCCAAAGGTGCCTTTAAGCCGCTCTTGAGGGGGATTAAAAACGGACGCTCCTTGGGCCTTTTGGTCGATCAACACGTTTCGCGGCGCAAAGGTGGTATATTGATTCGCTTTTTGGGACGCGTCATGCCCGTTTCGTCAGCGCCGGCATATTTTGCAGTTAAGCTTAATCTGCCGATAATCGTCGCTTGGTCGCGTCCCTTGAAAGATGGACGTTACCGCTGTGAGTTTGTCACTTCGTACTCCGGCGAATCCGATGTCTGGGCGCTTACTCAGAAGATCGCTTGGGACTTAGAGCGCGTCATCAAGCGTCATCCCTCCTGTTGGATTCTCGCCTATAACTATTTCAAAGCTCATATCAGTGAAGAGGACCTCGCCGAACTCAATGCGAAAACCGTTTGATAGTTTTAAGTTATTCGTCCTCCTGCTGACGATGCTCCTCTTGGCGAGCCCAAGTTCGGCGGCGAAGCCTAAGGTCATCAAGCTCGAAAAGGGCAAGGTGTACGAATATTCAGCAGGGACAGTGAAAAGAGTGGATCTTCACATCTCCAACCACGACCAGCCGAAGGATCATCCCATCGCAATGCCGCTGATTGGACTAACGAATGTGGTCGTAAAAGGCAATGGCGCCACTTTAAGGCTTAAGGACTCGATGGTCGGTATTTTGATAATGGATTCCAAAAACATCGTTATCGAAAATCTCACCATCGAGAGTGAAAAGCCGATGCTTTCGGAAGCGGAGATTACCGGATTTAAGGACGGCAAAACTTACGCGAAGCTTCTTGTCGAAGGCTATGCGGGGGTGACTTCGATGGTGATGCTCTGGGATAATTTGACGCGCTCGATCGTTCCTCGCACCGGGGATGGTGGCTCGCAGGTGCGTCGGCTTGAGGATGGTACGCTCGAATTCGCCAAGGACTTCTCTCAGTGGGGCGCCGGCGGAAAAATCGGCGATCGCATTTCGATGCGCAATGGGTCGCGTCCCCACCCGATCGTCTGCCTCTATCGGGCGGAAAACGTAAAGCTTGAAAACGTGGTCATTCATGACGGTTATGGCATGGCCTGGCTTTCGCAGCGCTCGAAGAACATCGCGCTTATTGGCTGTAAGCTCATTCCGCGTGAAGGCTCGTTCTGTGCAGGAGCGGTGGATGGTGCCCACTTTTCCAATTGCGCGGGTAAGATCATCGTCAAAAATTCCACCTTTATCGGCATGATGGATGATGCGCTCAACATCCATTCTACTTCGCTGCGCATTCAAGAGGTATCGTCCGATCGTAAAACGCTTACCTTGAAGTTTATGCATAACCAAAGCTGGGGCTTCGACATCTTCAAAGCTGGGGAAAAACTGCGCTTCATTAAGGCGAAGACGCTGGAGAACGGCGAGATCGCAACGGTCCTTAATGCGGAAACTCCGGACCTCAAAACTGTCGTCGTTACACTCGATAAGCCGCTTACCGAGGGTCTTGACGTCGGGGATGCGGTGGAGAATGCGACCTACCAGCCGAAGGAGACCATCTTCGCGCATAATACCGTTGCTAACAATCGTGCGCGTGGTATCTTATTAACGGCGCCAGGCAAGGTTAAGGTCTACGACAACACCTTCGACCACGTCTCGGGATCGGCGATTCTTTTTTCCGGCGATGCGAGCGGCTGGTTTGAGTCCGGTGCCTGCGAGGATGTGGAGATAAAGAACAATAAGTTCATCGCCTGCAACAGTTCCTACTATCAATTCTGCAACGCCGTTATCTCCGTCGCTCCCTGCGTACCGAATCGTGCCGCGCAGAAAACGCCTTACCATGCCAACATCCGGCTTAAGGACAACTCCTTTGTCGATTGTAAAGAACCCTATACTTCGGGAATGCCTTGAAATTTCATATCCATACTTACGGTTGCCAGATGAACGTCCGCGATTCTGAAGCGGTCGAAGCGATGCTCATTAGTGCGGGACACAAAAAAGCGCTGGGTGAAGCGGATGCGGATCTCGTGATCGTCAACAGTTGTACCGTGCGTCAAAAAGCCGAGAATAAAGCGATCGGCAAAACGGGTTATCTCTGCTCTACTGGTAAGAAGGTGGGACTCATCGGCTGCGTGGTAAGTCGATTGGGGGAGGACGAGGTAAAACGTCTTTTGCCGAAACTCGATTTCTGCGTTCGCCCCGGTCACCTGAAAGAAATCCCCTATGTCTCCCCAGATGCCGATCCCTTATCTTCCCATTTTCACGAATTCTTGCCAATTCGCCGATTCGAAAATTATTCTTCTTTTGTCACAGTGATGACAGGATGCGATAATTGCTGCAGTTATTGCATCGTTCCCAAAACGCGGGGACATGAATACTCGCGTCCAATGGAAGATATTGTCACCGAAGTTCAATGTCTCGCATTCTGTGGCATCAAGGAAGTAACGCTTTTGGGACAAAGTGTACTCCGTTATAAGGATTTTCCCGGACTCCTCCGCAAAATTAACGCCATCGACGGCATCGAGCGCATCCGTTTCACGAGTGCCCATCCGAAAGGCTGTACGGATGAGCTCTTAGCTGCCTATCGGGACTGCAAGAAGGTGTGTCGTCACTTGCATCTGCCGGTGCAGTCGGGAAGCGACCGGATTTTGAAGGAGATGGGTAGACGTTACACCCGCGAGGAATATCTTGCGGCAGTTCGCAAACTCCGGGAGTTCGATCCTGAATTCTCGATTACGACCGATGTGATCGTAGGCTATCCGGGCGAGACGGAGGAGGACTTCGAGCTTACGCGGTCCCTAATGAACGAAGCGGGCTTTGATAACGCGTTCGTCTTCAAGTATTCCCCACGTCCCGGAACTCGCAGCGCAGCGCTACCCGATGACGTTACGACTGAGGAAAAAGAGCGCCGTGATCAGGTGCTTTTAGCCGATCAGGAAGAGCGCGGCTTAAAGCGCAATCTCGCGCTCGTCGGCACGATTCGGGAAGTGCTGGTGGAGGGTCCCTCGAAGCGCAATCCGGCGGGGTTTTCGGGACGCGACTCCGGCAATCGGATAGTTGTTTGGGACGTGAACAAGGAGCAAGGAGCAGGGAGCGGGGAGGAAGGAGTAAGGAGTAAGGAGCAAGTAGGAAGTATGGTGCAGGTAAAGATTTTAGAAGCGCATCCACAAATTTTAATAGGAGAAATAATATGAAAATCGCAATTGTCGGCGCCGCTGGGCGCATGGGTAAGAAACTGATCGAACTTTCGTCCTCGGAAGGACTGGAAGTCGTCTCGAAAGTGGACGTAGCCGAGGGCTACGATAAAGAATGGTCCGCGGAAGTGGAAGGGGTGATTGATTTCTCCTTCCATACGTGCGTACCGGGGTATATCGAAAAGGCGGCGCAGGCGGGAATTCCTTACGTAATCGGCACGACCGGTCTTACGCCGGATGAACAGGCGAAGGTCGATGCCGCGACCAAGCTCATCCCCGTCGTCCAAAGCGGCAACTATTCCTTAGGCGTCAATCTGATGCTCAATCTCGTGGAACAGGCGGCGAAAACGCTTAATAACGGCTATGAGATCGAGATTACCGAGATGCATCATAAATGGAAAAAGGATGCGCCTTCGGGAACTGCGATTATGCTTGCGAAAGCTGCCGGTTCCACGCTTCCGATTCATTCGCTGCGCGGAGGCTCGGTGGTTGGCGATCATACCGTAATGTTCGCTGGAGAACTCGAGCGCCTCGAGATCACTCACCGCGCTCAGGATCGTGCCGCATTTGCCGCCGGCGCCCTTAAAGCGCTTAAATGGGCGGCCGGCAAGCCGTCCGGAATCTACACGATGCGGGATGTGCTCGGTTTTAAGTGATGACGAAGCTTAAGGGTAATTTTAAGGGACGTCTCGATCTTCGCAAGAAGTTCATCTTCACTTGCGATCCGGAAACTGCACGGGACTACGATGACGCGCTTTCGCTGGAGACGGATCGCAAGGGCAATCGCATTCTCGGCGTACATATTGCGGACGTCTCCTACTATGTAAAACCGGGTAGCGACCTTGATCGGCGTGCTTATTCCAAGGCGACAAGCGTCTATTATGTGGATCATGTGGACCCCATGCTCCCCGAATCGCTCTCGAACGATCTTTGCTCGCTCGTACCGGGAATTGATCGTCTGGCGTTTTCGGTGTTCATGACCTTCGATAAGGAAGGCAAGATGATCAAGCGTTCCTTCGCGAAGAGCATCATCAACTCCAAAGCCCGCTTTACTTACGAGGAAGTGATGGGAATGATAGGTGGAGGTGGAGGTCGTGGGAAGAAGGAACTTAAGACGATTCGGGCGATATCGGACTTGGCTCAGCAGTTGCGGGCGAAGCGCTTTCAACTCGGGGCGCTGGATCTGGAGACGCCCGAGCCCCAGGTATTGCTCGATGAGTATGGATGCATGACCGGCATTATCACTCGTCCCTACGATGAATCGCATCAGATGATCGAGGAATGCATGGTTGCGGCGAATGAAGCGGTGGCAACGGAACTTTGGACTCACGGCATCAAGATTTTAGCGCGTCTCCATGAACCGCCGGAGGAAGAAAAACTCCTCATGCTCAGGGCGGAGCTTCGGGGACTTGGGGTAAAGATGGGCAATATTACGAGTCCCAAGGTGTTCTCGCAGTTCTTAAAGTCCATCAAGAGCCATCCGCTCTATGGCACGATTTCGGTGATGATTTTAAGGTCCATGAAAAAGGCGGTCTATGATTCGCGCACGATTGGACATTTCGGCCTCGCCAAGAAGTACTACGCCCACTTTACCTCTCCGATTCGCCGCTATCCCGATTTGACCTTGCATCGGCAGCTTGCGGACTATTTAGAAGGACGCAATCCGAAGCGTCCCCCGAAGCTCCTTGCGACCTGGGCGACCCATTGTTCGGAGAAGGAAGTCGAGGCTCAGGAAGCCGAACGCGAGAGCGTGGAAGAGAAAAAGTACGAATTTCTTTCCGACCAGCTCGCCTCGCGACAGCTCATCGAATACGACGGCATCATCTCGAAGTGCACGCCGTTCGGTTGCTTCGTGGAGCTCCCGGATCTTGCGATTTCGGGTCTCGTCCACGTCTCGCTCTTGTCGCGCAAATTCGTGCGTTACAACGAGTATGACGGCACGCTTTCCGCTGCCGGCGGGGGCAATTGGAAGATGGGGGACCGCCTGAAAGTCAAAGTCACGAACGTGGATTTTCGCACTCGGCGGATTGATTTAGTCCCGATTTATGATATAATACACTCTAAACACCATAGGAGATACTAAATGAATATTGTCATTCTTCTCGGAGCCCCGGGTTCGGGCAAAGGCACTATCGCGGGACGTCTCGCGTCCGAAAACGCCAATCTGAAGCATGTTTCGTCCGGAGATCTGCTGCGCAGCGCAATTGCCGCCGGTACTCCCGCCGGAATGGAAGCGAAAGCGTATATGGATAAGGGACAGCTCGTGCCCGATCAGCTGATCGCGACGATGATTAAGGACGTTATCGCGTCCACCCAGGGCGATGTCACGATGCTGCTCGATGGCTTCCCGCGCAATGTGGCGCAGGCGGAAGTTCTCGCTGAAACCGGCGCTCCCGTAAAGAGCGTGGTGCTCGTGGATGTTCCGGACGAAATCATCGCCGATCGCATCGCGGGCCGGCGTACGTGTCCTAAGTGCAAGGCCGGTTACCATGTGAAGGCGTTGCCGCCTAAGGTGGAAGGCATCTGCGATAAGTGTGGGGCGGAACTCGTGATCCGTAAGGACGATAATCCTGAGACCGTTAAGGATCGTCTCGTCGTCTATCATCGCGAGACCGAACCTTTGATTGCATTCTACGAAAAGCAGGGCCTCCTCCGTAAGATCGACGGTGATCAGGGTCCGGAAAAGAATGCGGCGGCTTTCAAGGCGGCGATGTGAAAGTAGATATCAAATCCCGTTCGGAAATCGACCGCATGCGTGTCGCCTGCCGGATGAGCGCGGAAATCCGCGATCTCTGTGCACGGGCGGTGGCGCCGGGGATGACGACCGGGGATATTGACGATATCGTCGTTGACTACTGCGAAAAGCACAAGGTTAAGGCGTCCTTCTACGGTTACGAGGGTTTTCCTGGACATCTCTGCGTTTCTTTGAACGATGAGGTGATTCACGGCATTCCCTCGCATAACCGGGTGATTATGCCCGGCGATCTCGTTAAAACCGATGTCGGGATTTTAAAGGACGGCTTTAACGGTGATACTTCCCGTACCGTAGCGCTTGGAGTTACGGATCCGGAAGTATTGCGGCTGGTGGAGACGACGAAAAAGTGTCTGAAAGCCGGCATCGAAGCTTGTGGACCGGGCGTACATCTCGGGGATGTCGGCTATGCAATCCAGTCCGTTGCTGAAGCGGCTGGTTTTGGCGTCGTTAGGGACTGGATTGGTCATGGCGTCGGACGTACCGTACATGAAGATCCGGAAGTTCCCAACTTCGGTAAGCCCGGCACTAAGTTCCGGTTGCGTCCGGGTATGACGATTGCGATCGAGCCGATGATTGCGATGACCAAAGCGGGAGAAAAGACGGACGTTCTCGCTAACGACTGGACCGTCGTTACGCGCGATCGTTCGCTTGCAGCTCATTTCGAACATACCGTCCTCATTACCGAGGATGGTTACGAAGTACTCACTTTACCGGCGGACTATCCCTGAAATTCTTAAGTCCGAAGGCACCTGGGTCGAATGGTGGCTGATTGCTTGGGAATGGATATTCCGCCGGTTCTTTTAAAAAAGGAAAGGGAGGTCGGTTATGAAGCTGATGGATGACAAATACTTGGAGCCGTATCGTACGGCGATCGAGGGTCGTAGTCAACATGCATTCGCGGTAGCGAAAAAGCTTACCGGCGGCAAGCGCTCCCTGGGGAATTGGGCAGACGCCCATCACTACTTCGGCTGGCAGCGTTATAGCGACCGCAAGCTCGTCTTCCGCGAATGGGCGCCGCATGCGACGAGCATGTGGATTGTCGGTGAGATGAACGGTTGGAAGATCGACCCCAAGTTCGAGCTGATGCGCCTGCCTAATACGGACGTCTGGCAGGTGATCGTCCCCAAGAGCGCGGTTAAACATCTCCAACGTTACCATCTCGAGGTCCGTTGGGAAGGGGGCCACGGCGAGCGCATTCCTTCCCACGCGCGTTATGTGGTGCAAGATCCGGATACCAAACTCTTCGAGGCGTGTGTGTGGCTTCCTAAGAAAGATTATGTCTGGCAGCATCGTACTCCTGCGAAAGCGAAACCTTCGAAAGTTGCGCCGCGTATTTACGAAGCGCATGTCGGCATGGGTACGGAGGAAGAGAAGGTCGGCTCCTATACCGAGTTTAGGGATAAGGTTCTTCCTTACATCAAAGCGGCGGGCTACAATACCGTGCAGTTGATGGCGATTATGGAACATCCGTACTACGGCAGTTTCGGCTATCATGTCTCGTCCTTCTTCGCCGCCTCTTCGCGTTTCGGTACGCCGGATGACTTAAAGTCCCTGATTGATACTGCCCATGGGATGGGTCTTAAAGTAATCATGGATCTCGTCCATTCCCACGCCGTTGCCAATGAGCGGGATGGCTTAAGCCGGTTTGATGGTACGGACTACCAATACTTCCATTCCGGTGGCAAGGGCTGGCATTCGGCCTGGGGTTCGCGCTGTTTTGACTACGGCAAGTGCGAAGTCATCTACTTCTTGCTTTCCAACTGCCGTTTCTGGTTGGAAGAATTCGATTTCGACGGCTATCGGTTCGATGGGGTTACTTCCATGCTGTTCTGGAATCATGGCCTCGGGGATGCGTTTACGAACTACGGCATGTACTTTAACGGGTCCGTTGATGACGACGCCTGGGTCTATCTGCAGCTTGCAAATCGGGTGATTCACGAGGTGAAGCCTTCCGCGATCACTATCGCCGAAGATGTCTCCGGTATGCCCGGAGTCGCGGCGAAAGTTAACGACTGCGGCATTGGTTTTGACTACCGCATGGCGATGGGCGAGCCTGATTTCTGGTTTAAGCTCGCGGAAAAAACGAGCGATGAAGATTGGCCGATGGGCGGTATTTTCTATGAACTTACCAACAAGCGTGCCGAAGAACAGGTGGTCTCGTATGTGGAAAGTCACGATCAGGCATTAGTCGGCGGTAAGACCTTCTTCTTCCAGTTGGTGGATAAGGAGATTTACTGGGGCATGCGCAAGGATCAGCCGAATCTGACGATTGACCGGGGGCTTGCCCTCCACAAAATGGCGCGGATTGCGACGGCTACCTTGAATGGTGGCGCTTATCTTACCTTCATGGGCAATGAGTTCGGACATCCCGAGTGGATTGATTTTCCGCGTGAGGAGAACGGCTGGAATTATTCCCATGCGCGGCGTCAATGGTCCTTAAGATACGATCCCGAATTGCGCTTCGCCGGGCTTGCGGAATTCGATGCGGCGATGCTCGGGGTTATCGATTCCGGCGTTCCGGTGAAACTCGTCGCCAATGAGCCGGATAAAGTGCTCTCCTATCGTCGGGGCAAGTATCTTTACGTCTTCAATTTCCATCCGGATCGTTCCTACACCGATTATGGCATCTTGGTGCCGCCGGCTACGAAGTGGCAGCATGTGCTCGATTCGGATGAGGTGCGCTTCGGGGGACAGGGACGTCTCTCCGCCCATCAGGTATATACTCCGCAGTTAGTTGCGGATCGCGGCGAATTGGTGCAGCAAATCCGTCTCTATCTGCCGGCGAGAACAGTTTCGGTCTTTAAATTGAGTAAAAACGGGAGGTAAAACATGAGTTGGTTCTTAGGCGGCATTGCTTTTTTGATCTTAGGCTATTTCACCTACGGTAAGGTGGTGGATAAGATCATCGGCACTGATGATCGGGCTACGCCGTGTGTGGAAAATCCCGACGGTGTCGATTACCTGCCGCTCCCGATGTGGAAGAACCTTCTGATTCAGCTCCTCAACATCGCCGGCATTGGTCCGGTGATCGGCGTAATCCTCGGTATTAAGTTCGGCAAGGTCGCGCTTTTGATCATTCCGGTCGGCTGTGTATTCATGGGTGCCGTGCATGATTTTCTCGCCGGCATGATGAGTATTCGTCGCAACGGCGCGAATCTGCCGCGCTTGGTTACGGAATTCTTAGGGCGGGGATACTCCGCCGTATTCTCCTGGATTATGGTGGTCTTGCTCTTACTTTGCTGCACGGTCTTCATCAATGTGCCGGCGAATCTGATTGATAAGACGTGGCTCCCGGAAACTTCCGTATTCTTAATTGCCACGCTGGTTATCTTCGCCTACTACATCGCGGCGACGCTCTTTCCGGTGGATGCGATTATCGGACGCATCTATCCGGTTTTCGGTGCGCTTTTGATCATCGGCTCGATTGCGATTGCGGTCGCGCTCGTTATCGCGGGTTTTAAGAGTCCCGAGATCTTGAACGACTGCGCCGGCTTTGCCGATTTTAAGGACGCGAATCCGCTCTTTCCGTGTCTATTCGTGACGATTGCGTGCGGCATCATTTCCGGCTTCCACGCAACGCAAAGTCCCATCGTCGCGAGGACGATTCAAAGCGAAAAACAAGCGCGGGCTACCTTTTACGGCATGATGATCGCCGAAGGCATCATCGCGATGATCTGGGCGGCGAGTGCGCTCGCGATTTACAATATTTGTCCCGAGAATCTAAAATTGGCGGGACCCGTCGTACTTGGCAATATCTCGGTACACTTCCTCGGCAAATGGATGGGTGGGGTGACGATTGCGGCGATTATCGTCCTCGCGATCACTTCCGGTGATACCGCCTTACGTAGCGCCCGGCTTTCCCTCGGGGAGATGATTCGGGTGAAGCAGGTCAAAATCTTGCCGCGCATCCTTACCTGTCTACCGCTGATTCTGATTGTCTCGGGACTCCTCTGGTGGTCGAACTTGAGCGCCAAGAGTTTCAATAATCTTTGGAACTATTTCGCTTGGGGCAATCAGTTGGTGGCGGCGACTACGCTACTTTGTGGTACGGTGTGGCTATTAAGGCGCGGACAAAAGCGGGGCGCGTATGTGGCGCTTTTGCCGGCGATGTTTATGACTACCGTGGTTGCGACCTTTATTTTGTGGACCTCTGGTACGAATGGACAGCCCTGGGGACTAGTTCCCGGCGGTCTTAAACTTACGGAATCCTTGATCTTCGGCGGCGCGATTGCGATTGTGGCGGCGATTTACGCGAGGCAATGCGGCAAGCGGGAATCGGGCGAGGAGTAAGCTATGACGAATATTGTCAGTTCTCTATTGATCGTAATTTCACTTTCCACTTATCGTCAACCGGAGTGGAAGGGGGTGGTGGAAGCGCTGCAGACGAAGCATGCGGATATGCGCTGTCAGGTGCTTACCGCGGGTCCTTCGGTTCTGGACGCTAAACTCGGCATTCAGGAGCTTAAACCCCGCTATGTAGCGTTCGTGATGGAAGAAAAGGACGTCTCCAGCGATACCGTAAAAGCGCTCCGCAAAATGATGCGCGAGCTGGATCACGATCCTTTTGAGGATGCGATCTGGGGCATTGTGTCAGGTCCGGATGCTGCTACCGCCAAGCGTATTGCGAGTTCCAGCGAACCGAAGGAAATTCGGAATATTCTTTCCACTACTGGCGTCGGTAAGGACCTCGCTCCCGGCATCATCAGTCAGCTTTCGGATGCGAATCCGCCGCCGCCTCCGATGATTCTCGATACTACGGGCGAATTTCGCAAAGGGTGGAATACCGATCCGGAACTGATCGTAACTTCCTCCCACGCTACCGAGCATAATCTGGAGATGCCGTTTTCCCGTGGAAATCTCCTGCCGGATAACGGTAAGTTCAAAGTCACTTCGAATCTGCCGCTTAAAGCGCCGACGCGCGAGAAGGTGTGGATCGCCCCCGGCAATTGCTTGATCGCCAACCATAAGCCCGGAGAGCATACGATGGTGATGACTGCGCTGGGGTGGGGTAAATGCAATCAATTCGTCGGTTACATCATCGAAACTTGGTTCGGGGAGATTGGTTGGGACACTTGGAAGTACTTCGCCAACTATCGCTATCCCATGAATGAGAGCTACTATTTCGCCAATCAATTTTTACTCAAGAAGCTTTCCGAATTCAAGGGTGCGAAGTCCGATCAGGAATATCGGGGTATGGTCTGGGATAAGGACGGCACCGCTTTTTGGGGTGATCCTGCGCAGCGCATAAAGCTCGCCGATAAAGAACTTACCGCGCTTGCGGACTTGCCTTTTGGTATCATCTTTCCGGACGTCAAACCGGGTCGCAAACTCCTTTCTGCACCCGAGGGCTACGA
>R14__coassemble_738_pt1 | contig 20285 bp, 10 predicted proteins | sample R14__metabat2_high_PE_051 | metagenome-assembled genome bin R14 | reverse complement strand
CTATGTCGGCAAGGAAGATAAGGCTGCGTACGATTGGAACTACGATCCGAATGATGAGTATGCGATGTATTCGCGTCTCTCGGATGAGTTCAAGAAGTATATCGCACCGGTTGATAACGCGAAGGTGATCGCGAACTGGACGTATCTCACTAACGATGTCCAGTGGACCTCGGCGGATACCGAAGGCGAGCTCATGGCGTACGCGGAAGATACGCTCAAGCTCTTCACCGCGAACAACACCGAATATGCCTATACGATCGTCACTAAGACGCTTCCGGATGGCACGACCTTTGACGAAACGTACGTCTTTAACGTGGCGCGCCTCGGAGATGAGAACCGTACGCCCGTAGCGTATAAGATGGTGGACGACGTCGAGGTCTCCGGTGACGTTACGGACGAAGCGGGTATCTTGATCCACTCCGCGGTCTACTACACCTACGGATATGAGGAAGCGACTTGCCGTGCGGATGGCACCACCACCGAATCGGCGGACGGCTCGAATACGGTTGCAAGCGTAAGCCACACCGCGACCTACACGACCGCGTGGAAGTGGTTCACCCGTGAGCTCGGCCTTACTCCCGCGACGCTCGGCGTCACCGACACCGACGATAACGAGATTCCCGACGGCTACGAGCTCTATGTCGGCAAGGAAGATAAGGCTGCGTACGATTGGAACTACGATCCGAATGATAAGTACTACATCCACGAGCAGTATCTCGTAGCCGGCTCGCTTGATGCTTATCCGATGATGGATAAGTTGACCAACGACTACTACGTAGAGCACAAGTTGGTGCGCGTTGATGACGCCGAACTTGCGGCGTGGTTCGATTACGCGCCGGCGAGCGACTACGCGGCGTATGTCGAAATGAATCTGCAGACGGTTGCGGTTGGCGACAAGGTTTACGTCAAGGCGCCGGGCAACACCAATATGCTGTTCGAGGCGACGAGCGTCAACGGTCAGTTGATCGCGACCAAGTTCTATAAGAACATCGAACTCGATGGCTTCACGTTCCAGACCGGCGTGATGACGAACGTGGTGGTGATGCACTCGGCGGTATATGATATGTTCGGTTACGATCCGACGCTGTTCACGGCGACGGCTGCGGAAACCGAAGAAACCGACGCCGAAGAGTCGGGCGCCGAAGAAACGGCGGCAACCATGTCCGTACCGTTCAGCCGGTACCTGAAGATGGTTACGACCAACCACTACCTCTCGGAGGTCGATGCGACTAACAGTCGTGGATTCGATCTCGAGCTGTGCGTAACCGATTCGAACGGCAACATCATCGAAGACGGTTACGAGATGTATCTCTGCTACTCGCTCATGGCGGCGGAGAAGGCGCTTACGCCGGATGAGATCATCGATTCGCGCGGACACAACCTCCGCAACGCGGCGTACGATCCGTACGACGAGTATTACTTCTGGAATCAGTATGGAGAGAATGAATTCACCGAATATGTCCGGTTCAACAACGAGGAAGCGATCAAGTACGATCTTATCGCGTCGACGGATTCGACGAACGGAGTAAGCTTCACGAGCGCGGATAACGATTACGATGGCCTCAGGAACTACGATGAGTTCTTGGCGATGAAGCGCTTCGGCATCGATCTCGATGTTGATAAGCCTATGACCGACGGCGTAACCCTCGACTACTTCCGTAAGACCACGACCGGCTCGTATCTGGGCGCGGAACTCAACGGCGGTGAATTCATCGAATACGCCAAGCGCGAAGAACTGAGCATCGTCAACGACAATTACGCCGGTACCCGTCAGTACAAGACCTTCGGTTGGGATAATTGGAGTGTTGCCCGGAGCGGTGGCTTGAGCGCGGCATATAACATTATAACCTGCTACACCAATGACGCAGGCCGGGCGGCGATGGAGAACGATGCGAATATCGTAATCGTTGATGAACCCCAGCGAATGTTGGCTTCTGATTATGATACCTTTGCGAATTGGTATATTCGGTATTACGAAAAGACCGAAGCTGCTTCGTACTCGATGAATCCGCCGATTACGATGACGCTTAAGTATGCGGGCAATGGCGCGCAGAACATCACGATCGAGGCCTATCAGACCAATCCCGCTTATCCGGAAGCCGGCGAACAGCTGACGGCGAAGTGGACGGATGTCAGTGTGACCTTCAATGCCGGCGTAGCGTCGCTCACCTTGGACGACACCTACACCCATGAGGGTGCGTTGGTGCAGGGTTGGACGCGGCTCGTCGCTTATGTCAGCGATGACGATAACGCGGAGGTCAGCGGTAAGGATACGGTTCTCGGTTCCGCGGAATTCAACCTCGGCTTCGCCGGTACGTCCGTCGAGATCCGGTTGACTGATGCTAATACCGCGGCGCTGCCGACCTTCGAGGCTGATGTTGCTGAAAATGCCTCCGCGTCCAATACGACGGATGAAGTGATGAACACCATCGCCATCGTCCGCACCGCGGTCAACGGCAATACCAATTCGACCGTACGCGGCGTATACATTAAGCGGTTCGCGAACAATGTTTCGCGTCTTGGCGTGTATCCGACGGACTTCGTAAGCGAGAACTTCATCGGTTTGGATAAGTTCCTCGCCGAGGATGCGGAGGACTACGTTAAGGCCGGCGACCCGATCCGTTCGGTCTCCTATGCGATCATCCAGAATTATCGTCCGTACGCCGATGACGATTGGACGCAGTTCGTGGTCAAGGAATTCACCGTCAACTATTCGCTCACCCGCGACAAGGCTGAAGTTATCGCCAACGCGACCGGCCTTGAAGGTTCGGCTACCGTTACCTTCCGTCTGGGAGATACGGCGGTTACCAAGTTCTGGACCGAAATCGACGGCGTGGTCTATGGTGGCAATACCGGTTACCTCATCCCGGCGGATGCGGAAGGCCTCATCACCTTCAATCCGGCGGCCGATTACGGTATTCCGTTCGCGGAAGGCGAGCATACGATCCGTATCGCGCTCGGCAATGACAAGTTTGGATATCCGGCGGATGACGATTGGAGCGAGCCGACGATCCAGACCGTGGGTGCTGGCGCGGCTTATAACGGCGAACTCGCAGTCAAGGTGGTGCACCCGGTTCGGGCGGCCAACACCTTTACGGGTGGACAGCTCGTGGTCGCGGTTTACGACAGCGCCGATTTGGCGAATCCGGTTGCGACCAAGATCGGAAACGTCGGCGAGGAAGTTACCTTCAATACTCTCCGCACCGGCTACAAGTATTATATCGGCGCGTGGTATCAGAAGAATCTCGAAGACGGCCGCGTTAATATCGCCGCTCGTCAGCCGTATGATACTTGGGGCTATCTGACCTCGCTCGATCGCCGCTGTGAAGACGTTCAGTTCAACGCGCTCGCGGTTTCGGCGACGGCGACTGCCGAAGCGGCCTATACCATCTACCTCCAGGATACGGATTGGAACGATAATAACGTTCTGGACTACAATGAGGTCTTCACCGCTATCAACGGCGGTTATGCGCCGGTTGTTGATGATGGTTCCTTCGACTACGATAACGACGGTATTCCGGATGATGACGAGGACGAAATCGGCACCGATCCGGTCACCCCGGATTCCGACTACGCCGTGACCGGCGATGTGATGGCCTATTACGATCTCGAGGTGACGCTCGTTGCGATCGGCACCAGCGAGGACGATGCCGTTATCTACGCGCTCATGGATACGACCGCTGATTCGGCGGTGCTCCTCTCGGATGGACGCGTCAAGGAATTGACCCCGGCCGCCAACCTTAACTCGCTCGCCGCTACCTATGAGTACGGCAACGATGGCACCCTTGGGCTCGGTCAGAAGGTTACGCTCACTACGGGTAAGGTTATCGCCAGTGAGAAGGGCAAGGTTCGCCTCGTCCACGCGCAGGTGTATGCGAAGTTCGGCTTCGATACGCTTACCGCCAACCCGACGGCTTACCTTGATGGCGATTCGGTCAATACCAAGCCGTTTACGGCGCTGGATAAGTACATGCTTAAGTTTTACTTCGCCGCGATCGGTATTGAAGACGCCGACACGATGGAATATCTTAAGGCTGACTCCGCTGATAACGACAATGACGGCGTAGCGGACGGCTGGGAACTCTACACCATGTTCGGTACGGCTGGCCTCTACAATAAGTTCATGAACGGCGTAGAACCGACGAAGCTCGCTGAGACTAAGATCAGTCCCTACAATTCGGCCGACGGACTCGCCTTGGCGCCCGCGAAGGGCTCGGCACTTAAGCTGGTTGAGGAATATGACCACGGTCACAACCCGACCGATCCGTGGTCGCTCGATACCGATAAGGACGGCGTCATCGACTACTACGCCTATTACTACCGCCTGAAGAACGGTGAGGCGTCCCTCGACTACGATGGCGATGGACTCTGCAACTACTCCGAATACCTCATCAACGAGGTCTTCCAGTACCAGCCCACGCTCAGTCCGTATGAGAAGGCGACCGCGGGCGGCATCGTGGACTACTTCCGCCGTCTGGGTAACCTCTATCTCGGCGAAATCTTCCAGGATCATGACCGCGTGAACGATCAGTGGGAACAGCAGTACTTCGGCGCCGCTTCGATTGCGAAGTACGATCCCGATCGCGATGATGATAACGACGGTTGGTCGAACTACGCCGAAGCGAAGGTGGGCAGCGACCCGACTTTGGTTGATTCCATCAGCTTCGAAGGTTCGGGCGACAGCACAGTCGCGGTGACGATTCCTGAGCACCCGGTGCCGACGATCGCTGCGAAGGTGATTTACAACGGCCGCGACATCCTCACCGGCTCGATCATCTTCCAGGCCTGGAATGAAAAGGCGGATGCGGAGATGCTTAAGTCGCCGGATGCGATCTGGACCGCTCCTGCTTCCTCGGTGGAGGTAGATGCCGGTGTAGCGTCCACGCGGTACCTCGGCAAGAATTCGCTCTCCAAGTACGAAACTTACCTCGGACCGGGCGCGGTGGTGCCGTCCACGGTGCGGGTGGAATTCCGTGATACCGACTTCAAGCGGGCGGAACTCTGCAATGGTACGGAAGTTGCGGTTTACAATCCGGACTCGTCAACGGCGACCTGGCGCTCGATCATCGAGGATAACGGCAGCGGTATTCTCGTCACCTCCGTTTCGAACGTCTACGAAATGGTCGAGGTTGGAACGGTGGACTACACCACCGGCCGCATCTCGATCGACTTCGGTAAGGAATTCATCGCCGGCTATGTCTACTGCGATGCGCGCACGGATGTAAGCGGCGAGTCGATTACGAATGTAAGCGCCATTGCGCACGACGTCTACTATAACTGTGAACGTCTGAACCTGGCGAACAGCTACGTGAAGCTCACTTGGTCGCGTACCCGGGTTGGCACGGCGGTTGACGGCACTTACTATCTGACCACTCCGGATGATCCGGTTTCGTCGGACGGCGAATCCGAAGAAACTACGGCGATGAAGAGCCGCGGTTATGTACGCGAGGGCAAGACGAGTTTCATCGTCTTCGCCGATACCGACAATGACGGCACTTATGACTCCGGCGAACCGCTCGGCTTCGTAAGCGGTGTGGATGTTGGCTGGGACGGCGCCGCCTTTACGGTGGAACTTTCCGAGATGAACGCGATTACTCCGCGTATGAACCTTTGGGACTCCACCTCCGACCGCGGCGCGCTGTTGGGCGATGCGGCGGTTAACTATGAGCTCGGCGATCGTACCCTCCCGATCGGTCAGGACGATGCCGATTCGACCGCGCTCCTGGAAGCGTTCTCCAATATCGTTCAGCAGGCGGTAGTCACCGAACAGGAGACTTACGTTCGCGTGGCGCGCTTCGGAGTGAACCAGCATTACGCCTACAACACCGGCGTCGGCCTCAGCCATGGTAGTCCGCGGGTGGATGGTCCGCGCGTGATCTTCGGTAGGGACTTCAGCAACGTGAGCCGTCAGTTCCTGTTTGAAGGTGACTTCCTGCAGGATGGCGAACTCGATATCGACTGGTCGTACCTTAACGATGAAGTCATCAATAATACGACTACGGTCAAGGCTGCCGGCGGTGGTATCACGAACATGACGTATATCGTGGTGATCGGAAACGGCGATTATTGGATCCGCGGCAACCAAGATACCAACGACGTGATCAACGCTTTCGCCTATACGGTCGAGCGTCGCTTCGAACTTACTCAGCATGCGCCGGTTACGGAATCGATGGGCGTTGTATATTCGGCGCGGCCGACCTTTACTTGGTCCATCCCGGACGAAGAGGCGTGGGCGAAGCGCTATGGTTCTTCGTACACCGCCTTCAAGCTCCAGATCTGGACTGCGGACGAAACCACGAAGGTGTTCGATTCCGGCGTGTTGAAGGCGCCGGCGGTCAACCACGAGGGTAAGTTTGAATGGACCGCTCCGGCATTCGTTCAGACTGGTAACTTCAAGTGGCGTGTCGCAATGTACAACTCGAAGTTCAAACCGTTGCCGGTGGTTAAGGAAAGCCGCGACAAGTGGTCCGACTTCCGCACCTTCTCGATGGCGGTCAATAGCGCTCGCGAGATGAACGACGGCGATTATTCCACCATTGCGGCGACGGTTAAGTATACCGGTCCGAGCGAAGTGCTCGCGGCGACGAACTCCGTTGTTTATGTGGAAGCGTTCGATACGGCGAGCTTCTCCGGCGAGGCGCTCTCCCGTGCGATCGTAACTAATAAGATCGATGACGCTACGGATAATTCCGCTAACGCGAAGCTGATCGGTCTCCCGGCGCAGGGAACTTATTACTTGCGTGCCTTCATTGATATGAACGGTAACGGCGAGCTCGACGATTGGGAATCGTGGGGTGCGGCGGAGAACGCGGTCGAACTTACGACCACGCTTACCGAAGCGCCGGTAGTGGGCTTCTATATCGAAGACTCCGATACCGACAATGACTTCATCCCCGATGCCTACGAGTACAGCGAATACCTTAAGGACGGCGTCACCGACGATTGGGAGGATGCTCGCGATCGGATGACGGCGGATGTCGACGATGAAGACAAGCTTATCCTGAGTACGGATATTGTCTCTGCGGTGAACCTTGGCGTCGCGGGGCTCTCCACCGGACTTAACGGCTCGAGTATTACGGTCTTCCAGAACCCGCATTCCGCCGGCGTCATGTTCGGTTATGGTTATGCCGTTACCATGGATGACATTCGCAATGCGGTTGCCGACAACGTCAAGTTGCTCGATAACTCCGTCAAGATTACTTCGTTCACCTTCAATGCGGATGTGAATAATAGTTCGCTTACGCTCTACTTCGATGCCGACTACGAACTCGGTACCGCCGGTATGTCGGAGCTCTTGAAGCTGTACGATGTTTCCACTAAGGTCACGCTCGTGGTTAAAATCTATCAGCGTGAGAACCTCGCCTCCAATGAATGGACGCTGGTTGGCGATCCGGTTGAGGTTGAGGCGAAGCATGGTCAGCAGGATTCGATAACGGTTCCGCTCAACCTCACTTCGACCTCCGGCTTCTACAAGATCGAGGTGGAGCAGAAAAAGTAACTTCAGTAAAACTTAAAGTAAAATATATACGAAAGATAAATCATGAAAAAACCGATTAATAAAGTTCTCGTAATCAACTCGGGCTCGAGCTCGCTTAAGTATCAGCTCTTCGATATGAAGAAGGAGACCCGCCTCGCGAAGGGTCTCGTGGAGCGTATCGGCGCGGGCGGTCCTGCTAATCACGCCGAAGCGCTGAAGAATGTGGTCGAGCAGCTCGGCGATCTCGCCAAGGGCATTGACGCCATCGGTCATCGCGTACTGCATGGCGGTGAAGTCTTTAAGGACTCTGCCCTTATGACCAAGGCTAACATGGCGAAGGCGAAAAAGCTCGTTAAGTTCGGTCCCCTCCACATGCCGGCGAACCTCGGCGGCATCGAGGCCTGCGAGAAGATCTTCAAGGGCGTTCCGAATGTGGGCGTGTTCGATACCGCGTTTCATATCGCGACCATGCCGGATTGCGCGGGTATGTATGCGATTGATCCTAAGTACTACAAGAAGTACGGCATCCGTAAGTATGGCTTCCACGGTACGAGCCATAAGTTCATCACTTACGCTGCGGCGAAATTCCTCAAGAAGCCGGTCTCGAAGGTGAATCTCGTTACCTGCCATCTCGGCAATGGTTCTTCGCTCGCCGCGATCAAGAATGGTGGCGTCGTCGATACTTCGATGGGTCTTACTCCGCTCGCCGGTATGGTGATGGGTACGCGCTGCGGTGATATTGACGCGGCCGCCGTTCTTTCGATCATGGAGAGTGAAAAGAAGTCCCCCGCCGAAATGGATCGTATCCTTAATAAGGAGTCGGGACTCCAGGCCGTGGGCGGGGTGAAGGGCGGTGACTGCCGTGACCTCTGCTCCAAGGCGGAGAAGGGGGATAAGATGGCGGAACTCGCGCTCGAGATGCTCGCTTACCGGGTTGCTCTCTACATCGGCGCGTACAACACCGTCGTCGGTGGTGCGGATGCAATTATCTTCACCGGTGGTATCGGTGAGAATTCGGATGAAGTCCGTAAGCGCATCCTTAACCGTCTCGGCGCGCTGGGCATCAAGCTCGATCCTAAGGCGAACAAGGTGCGCGGTGAAACCAAGATCATCTCCGCCAAGGGCTCGAAGATTCCCTGCATCATCCTCCCCACTAATGAGGAGCTGATGATCGCCCGCGATACCCTGCGCGTCCTGTCAAAGTAAACCACTGCAATTTGAAAAGAAACGAAAAACACCACAATTCGTAATTCGAAAATTCGAAAATTCGAAAATTAAATTACTATGAACGCGATTAAGAACATTATTGAAAAGGCTTCTAAACTGAACGGCACGGTCGTTCTTCCTGAGGGACAGGATCCCCGCGTTATCACTGCGGCCTGCGCCTGCGTGGAACGCAAGATCTGTACCCCGATCGTTCTTGGCACCGCCGAGGAAATCGCCGCTGCGGAAGCTGGCGCCGGTAAGAAGCTCGCCGACTTCGGTATCAAGTCCATCGACTATACCCAGGGCGATGCGGAACTCGAAAAGCTCTATCTCGATGCTTGGAACGCCAAGGAATCGAAGAAGCCTGCCGAGAAGCAGAAACTCATCGATCTCGCCGGAGCGGAAAAGACCCTCCGCACGAAGCGCATCTATTTCGGCGGTATGATGGTCAAGACGGGACGCGTCAACGGACTCGTCGCCGGCTCGATTGCCTCCACCGGGGATATGCTCCGCGCCGCGTTTCATACCCTCGGCACCCAGAAGGGCGTGAAGACCGCGTCGAGCTGCTTTATCCTCGATCTCAAGGCCCCGACCGCTTCGGGTGATAGCGTGCTCGCTTTCGGTGACTGCGCCGTGATTCCCAACCCGACCGCCGAACAGCTCGTCGATATCGGCCTTGCTACCGCTCAGACCTATAAGGATCTTACCGGTTGCGAACCGCGCGTTGCGTATCTTTCGTTCTCCACCAAAGGTAGCGCCGCCGGCGAACTCGTCGAGAAGGTGCAGAAGGCGGTGGAACTCGCCAAGCCCGTCTTCGCTGAGAAGGGCATTAAGATGGATGGTGAACTCCAGTTCGATGCCGCAATCGTTCCCTCGGTTGGCAAGCAGAAGAATAAGGACGGCGCGATCCAGGGCGATGCGAACGTCTTTATCTTCCCCGATCTCCAGGCGGGCAACATCGGTTATAAGATCGCCCAGCGTATCGGCGGGGCGGATGCGATCGGTCCCAATCTGCAGGGACTCGCCAAGGCGATGAATGACCTTTCCCGCGGCTGCTCGGCCGAGGATATCGTCGGCACTATCTGCGTAACCTTGCTGCAGTCCACCACTAAGTAATTTTCGAATTTTCGAATAATCGAATAATCGAATTATGACAGATATGAAATAATAATCGAATTTTCGAATAATCGAATTAAGGAAGCAATAAAAGTAATGACGAGAACACCAGAAGAAGTATTGAAGTTTAAGCAGGAGCTGGAACGGAGAACTAAGAAATTCTCGGTTTCTGTATTCCGCTATCTTGATATGCTTCCAAGGAAGAATTCATCAAAGGTCATTGCTTATCAACTCGGCCGGTCGGCTTCTTCGGTAGGTGCTAACTATCATGAGGCCAACCGTGCTGAGTCTATGGATGATTTTGTGCATAAGATCGGGATTGCATTAAAAGAATGTTCTGAAACCTTATATTGGCTTGAGATTATTTGCGATTTGCATCCGAGCAGTGAGAATGCGAAACTGTTGTTGACCGAGTGTACTGAAATTTTAAAGATTTTACAAACGGCTAATAGGACCATGCGGAGGAAGAAATGACAGACAAGGCGATTATAGCGCGGGCGAAGAAAGTTTTTGCTGTAGAGATTGAGGGGCTGAAAAAGACCTCGGCCTCGATTAGTAAGACTTTTGTCGATGCGCTTAAGTTGATATTGAAGGTTACTACTAATAATGGTATTGTAGTGGTGACCGGTGTGGGTAAGAATTTGTATGTGGCTGAGAAGATGAGCGCGATTTTCGCTTCGACAGGCACCAGATCGATTGTGCTTAATCCGGTGCAGGCGATGCACGGCGATCTTGGTATGGTATCGTCTAACGATGTTTTGATTGCGCTATCATTTTCCGGTGAATCGACGGAAGTTAACAATCTCATTCCTGCGATTCGTCGGCATGGGCTTAAAGTTATTTCCATGACTGGTAATAAGACCTCAACTTTAGCCAATCTCTCTGATATTCACGTAGAGATTCCTTGTGGCAAGGAGGCATGTCCTTTCGGGATGGCGCCGACTAATTCAGTTACTGCTACTTTGGCGATGGGTGATGCCTTGGCTATGGCGCTTATTGATTGCCGTCAATTTTCAATCCGCGAATATGCAGCCAACCATCCAGCAGGTGCGATTGGCCGTGCGCTGATTCTCAAAGTAGAAAACATTATGCGTACCGGAGACCGGTTGGCATTGATTTCTCCCGATGCTACCGTCATGGATGCCGCTTTGGCTATGACTGCTGCGAAAGGTGGCTCGGCAATTGTAGTTTCTAAATCTGGCAAGCTGCTTGGTATCTTTACCGACGGTGATTTCCGCCGCTGTATGGCAGAGAACAGAACCACCGCAATTCGCAATTCGAAAATTCGAAAATTCGAAAATTATTTAGATGCTCCCATCTCTGCCTTCATGACGCGCTCTCCTTCTTTTGTATTTGATGACCAGTACGCTGCTGACCTTTTGAAGATTTTTGAAAAGAAGCGTATCGATGACTTGCCAGTTTGCGACCGCAAAGGCAAAGTGGTCGGTCTTGTCGATCTTCAGGATTTACCCAAAATGAAGGTACTTTAAAAACTAAACGAAAGGAACTAAATCCATGAACTCAAAATTGATATTCGCGCTCTCTGCCGTTCTCGCGGCTTCCGTAGCGTTCTCTGCCCCGAAAAAGCGAGTCGCTACTCCCGCTACTGGCGAGGATGAAGCTGTCACCAAGGGTCGCGCCGCTATGGTGAACATTACTCAGCCTCCGCGTCTTGGTTCCCAGGCGTTGGCAACCGCGCCCTCGATCGGTGGCGCTCAGGCGGTCTATCAGAAGCCGCGTTCCTGGATTGTCCTCAACTTCGTCTACGAGACCTTCGGGGCGGACGCTACCGCCGATCGTCCTAAGTCCCGCTTCCTGGAGCAGCTTACCTTCACTTGGCACGTCCTTCTGGAGACGAAGACCGCCAAGGAGAACAAGGGCAATATGGAAAAACTCCCACCCTATAGCTACTTTACCACCACCGTCACCTACTTCAACATCCCTGCGGGCAAGCATGCCGCCTCTGTCGTTCTTCCGCCTTCGTACTATGAACGCTATGGCGAGGTCAAGGCGGTGGGCGTGGTGATTTCCAATGAAAACGGTGAGATGCTTGCCGGCGATAGCTGGAGCGAAATCAAGCCGGTCAAGGCGGGCACTAAGTTCTGGGAGACTAAGGACTTCCAGGACGCTATGACCGGCGAGGATCCGCAGATCGTCCCCCGTCAGGGACTGGTCGATCGCTCCAAGACCATCTGGGCGCTCGCTTTCCCCAACGATTACGAATCCACCCTGCAGTAAATTCCTTTTATGAGCAAACGTTTTCTAACACTTAACATCGGCGCAGCGAATATCGAGCTGGCCGAATTCGAGGGGGACGCCAAAGGCGCGCTTACTCTCGTCAATTACGGCGTTGCAATCCTTGATGCGCCGCTTGATTCCGGCAATGCCGAGACGATTCTTTCTCCGGCGCTGCTGTCGCTCGTCCGGGAGAAGGGCTTTAAACCCGGCAAGGTCGCGGTCTCGATTTCGGGACAGATGATCTTCGCGCGTTTCGCCGCGATTCCGATGACCGGCGGCGGGGATCACTTCGAGCAGATGGTGCGTTACGAGATCGAACAGAACGTTCCGTTTCCCATCGACGAAATGGTCTGCGATCGTCAGATCTTGGGCGATACCGAAGCGGGGGATAAGTCCGTCGCGATCGTTGCCGCCAAGACCGATCAGATCGAAGCGATCACCACCGCGCTCGTCCACTCGGGCTTTACGCCGGAACTCGTGGGCGTCGCCCCGATTGCGCTTTCGAACGCCATCGATTTCCAGAATGCCGGGGATGATTCCTGCCGCATTCTGCTCGATATCGGCGCGCGCACGACCTCGCTCGTGATCATCGAAGGCGAAAAGGTTTATACTCGCGCGATTCCGATCGCCGGTAATTCTGTCACCAAGGAGATCGCGACTGTCCTTGACCTGCCGCTTGAGGAGGCGGAAGCCTTCAAGCGCGACCGCGCCTATGTTTCCGCCGGTGGCGTTACGGAGGATGCCGACCCAGTTGTTGATCGTGCCGCTAAGGCCTGTCGCGCGGTGTTGACGCGTATCCATGCCGAGATTTCCCGTTCAATCAATTTCTACCGTTCGCAGCAGCACGGTTCCGCGCCGGTTAAATTGTATCTTACCGGTGGTGGTGCGCTCTTGGCTGGCACGACGGAATTCTTCACCGAATCGCTCGGCATTGAAGTTACGTTCTTTAATCCCTTCGAAGCGGTAGCTGTTGGCCCTAAGGTGGATACTTCCGCGCTGGAGACCGAGTGCGCTTGTCTCTCCGCTCCGGTGGGTCTCGCCTATCAGCTTTTGGAAGTCGCCCGCTTTACCATCAATTTGATGCCGCCGGCTTTGCTCACGGAACGCGGTGAAAAGGCGAAAATACCTTACCTTATCGCCGGCGGGGTGGCGCTTTTAGCGGGACTCTTCTTAGTTTATCTTTCGTTCAATACCGAAGCGGAAGCTCTCAATGAACGTTGTCAGGCCATTGAAGGCCGCGTGAGTCTGCTTAACCAATTCGACAAGAAGGTGACTTCGGCCGTCAAAGCGCTGGAAGAAGAATCCGCGCTCGCCGAGACCTTGCGTCAGCGTTTAGTTTCGCGTTCGCTTGCCGTCAAGCGGCTTAATGCCGTTCGTGAAGCGCTTCAGCCCGGCATGTGGATTGACCACTGGGATAATTCCGGCGTCACTATCCGCGGCTGGAAAGATCGCGTCAAAGGCGTCGGCGGTAAGACCGCTGCGGAAGTAGTGGTGGATAAGATTAAGACCAAGAACCAGGTGGTGGATCCAGATGGCGTCAAGATCGCCAACATGTCCGCCGTCGGTTCCAATAACGAGATCGAACAGTTCACCGTGGAGGTAAAGTTTAAATGAATAAGACTCGTATAACCTTGCTCGCCATTGGCGGCGGCATCCTGCTCGCGGCGTTGGCCGTCGGGGCGCTAATCTTTATCGCGAATGGCGCGAAAACCGATGCGCTTGAAGGCTCGGAAGAAGGCGGGGACGGTTTGGAGACCGTGCTTACCCGCGCGGAACGTCTTACCCGCAAGCCGATTTATCCCGGTGAAGCGAGCGTGACCGCCCTTACCACCAACCGCGAGGCGCTGGTCGCCTGGCGTGAAGAAGCGCTAAAGCTCGCCGCCCGTGGTGATAGGACGCTCCCCGCGACTACTCCCGCCGCGTTTAAGGAGATGATCGTCAAGGAAGCCCACCGCCTCGTTCCGGACTTCGATTTCGGTCCGTTCCGTCCCTATATCGTTGAGAGCAAGATGCCCGCCGAGACGGACCTCAAGCGTCTTCAGCGTCAGTGGGACGACGTCGCCCTCATCGTCGAAGCGCTTAACGCGAATGGCGTAAGCGCCGTTACCGCGCTCGCTTTCAAGGACCTCAAAAACGAGAAGAAAGCCGAAGCGCCTAAGAATGTGCGCGGCAAGAAGCGTCCCGTTGCTAAGGCGGCGCCGGTTACCGCTGAGCTTCCGGTTTCGGACTTCTCTTACACCATCACCTTTACGGCGCGTCCTGCTGCGTTCATCGCCGCGCTTAATGCGCTGGAGACGATGGAGCGGTTCGTTACGGTGGATGCCTTTTCGTTCCGTCACGAAGCCGATACCCTCGCCGCCGCGCTTACGGTGGATAAGACCGCTAAGGAAGAAGCGAAGTCCTCCAAGCGCGCTTCTCGGGGACGTCGCGCCGCCAAGGTTGAGGAGGTCAAGGAGGAGAAACCCGATGAGGGCAACGTGATCGTGACCGATCCGCAGTTGGAAACCCCGCTTACAGTCACCCTGGATCTTACCGTGTGTGATTTCCGTACCTTAGAGGAGGAGAAGAAAAATGACGAAGAGTAATTTCTTTACCGCCAAGTACGAATGGCTCGTATTGGCGCTCGGCATCGGGGTGTTGGCGTTCGGCGCCTACCGTTATTTCATGGTCGCCAATGAGGATCTCGAGGACCTCAAGCGCGATGATATCCGGCGCGTCGAAAGCCGCAAGACGGATGATATCGGTGTTAAGCCTACCGATCTTTCCGCTAACACTGCAGCGCTACGTACTCTCCGTTCGCCGGCAACGATCGCAGAGGTCTCCGAGAAGTCCGAAAGCTTTCTCGCCAGCGAGCGCCGGGTGCGCTGTAAGTGCGGTAAGGTGATTTCGGGGGACGTCAAAGCCGTTCCGGAATGTCCCTACTGCCATGAAAAGCAGGAGAAGGAATCGACGTTGGTGATCGATGCCGACCAGGATGGTCTCCCGGATGAGTGGGAGAAGAAATTCGGGCTTAATCCGAAGGATCCTTCCGATGTCGATGCGGACCTTGATAACGATGGCTTCACCAACCGTGAGGAGTTCCTCGCCAAGACTAATCCTGCGGACCCGAAGGATCATCCTCCCTATCTTGATTCGCTTAAGGTTACCTTGCCGCTTAAGGAAACGAAACTTCCGTTCTACCTGGTCGGCGCGTCGAAGATTCCCGCCGGCTGGCGCTGCGAATTTTTCGACACCACCGCCGAGAGTAAACTCAGCAAGGATAAACGCGGCGCGCGGGTTACTGCGCTCATCGACGAGGAAATCGGCAAGACTGGCTTCGTCCTCAAGAGCTACGAGAAGAAATCCGCCAAGCGCGAGAAGCAGGGGATGAAGGGAATGTTCATTACTTATGATGCTTCCGAAGTGGTAGTTGAGCGTAAGAGCGACGGCCGTCAGATTACGTTGGTAGTACAGGAGGGTAAGCACCCCGTCTTCGCGGCGGTGGATGTTCAGGCGACTCTCCAATATGAGCGCGGCATCGCCCGCAACTACGATGTGGTCGGTGGCGATGAGCTTGATTTGAATGGGGAAAAATACCATATTGTCTCGGTTACTGCCGTTGGCAAAGGTGCGGAAGTCGTGTTGGAAAATGCGCTTTCCGGTAAAAAACATACCCTAAAGGCCCTTGAATAACTGACAAATATTTAGTATAATGTTCATCAAGTGAAGGAATAGGTAGATATGAAACTAAGGAAAATTGCCGCCCTTAGTGCGGCCGTGGTCACTGTAACCGCATTTCAGCTGAGCTTTGCTCAGGATGATCTCGATGCGCTCTTGAACGATCTCGAAGCCGAGGCCGTCACTGCGCCCGAGCCGGAACCTGCGCCTGCTGAAGAGCCCGCGCCCGCGCCCGCAGCTGAAGAGCCTGCGCCCGTGGCTGAAGTTGAAGAACCTGCGCCTGCTCCCGCGGCTGAAGAACCTGCGCCCGTGGCTGAAGTCGAAGAACCTGCGCCTGCGCCCGCCGCTGAAGAGCCCGCGCCCGCTGAAGAGCCCGCGCCGTTGCCGGATCCGAGCGAAGTCCTGTCGCTCTTGGATGAGCTCAGCGCCGAATCGGATACGCTTCCGGAAGTGAAGCCGACCCCGATTGCCAAGCCTGCCGCGCCGGTCGCTAAGACCGCTCCTGCCGCTCCGGAAGTTAAGCCGGTCGATCCTGATCGCGAACTTCTTGATAACCTCGCTACTACTCAGCGTCTCCGCGTTCGTGCGCTTGATTCCCAGGCGAAGCGCGAAATCGCCGAGGCGCGTCAGGCGATGAACAACGAGGAATATCTCGAGGTTGTCCGTCACTACGGTATTGCGCTTAAGCTGCTTGGTGATCGTCCTCAGGTCAAGAATCTCCGCCGCGAATGCGAACAGGGCATTGCGGAAGGTCTCTACCGCGCCGCGCTTGAAGAAAATCGCCGCGGTCGTCGTCCGAATGCGCTTAAGTTGATGGATAAGGCGATTGATATGCGTCATCCCAAGGCGAAGGAGATGCTTGAAAAGTGGAATAGTGAGCCGACCGTCGATCCTAACGAAATGGAACTTAAAAATCTACGTCAGCGTAGACATGAGTCGGATTATCAAGCGAAGCGGGAGCAGATTTTGAGGCATCTCAAGCGGGCTAAGCAGTATATTGCTGTGCGTGATCTTGACAAAGCCCTTGAGGAAGTCGAAATCGTGCTCGTGAACGATAAGTATAATGAGAATGCACTCCGTTTGCGCAATGCCATTGAAAAGCGTCGCCAGTCCATTCATGAGAATGAACGTCAGACGGCTCGGGATGGTATGATCGCCGATGTGGACGAGAAGTGGCGTCCGGCTTACGCGGTGAACGCCGCCCATCTGCAGGATCCTTCCTCCGATACTGCCAAGGTAAAGACCCAGGGTGATCCGGAATTGACTCAGGAGCAGAGCATCGAAAAGCGCATGAAAGAAATGCGTCTGCCGGAGATTTCCTTCAAGCCGCCGGTTACGATTATGGACGCCGTCGACTGGTTCCGTCAGGCCTCGAAGGACTATGATCGTCCCGATATTCCCGTCGAGAAGCGCGGCTTCAACTTTGTCTTCCGTCCGCCGACTGCGCTTACCGCTTCTGCGCCGGCGCCGGAGCAGTCCAACGATTTCTCCGGTGGCGGTGAGGAAGAAGCCGCCCCCACCAACGGACTCGACCCGATCCCGACGATCAATGCGAGCGATATTTCCTTCTACGAAGCGCTCAAACTCGTTTGCGACTCGGTCAACTATAAATTCATTATCCATGGCTCGGTTATCATGGTTCTCCATAAGACGATGACGACTGCCGAAATCATCGCCCGTAAATATAACGTTCCCGATGCCTTCGTGGATCGTGTTTCCAATGCTACCGAAGAACTCAAAGGTTCGGGCGGCTTCTCGAAGAGCAATCAGTCCGCCAAGAAGAGCGATGAGGAATCTCCCGAACAGGACTGGAAAGCTTTCTTTGAAGAAATGGGCGTTAATTGGCCGGAAGGTTCTTCCATTAAGCATATCAAGTCCCTCGGTAAGCTCTATGTCCGCAACACCCAGGAGAACCTCGCGGAATTCGAGAAGGTGCTCGATGAACTCGGCGGTCAGCCGCAGCTCATTGAAATCGAGACCCGTTTCGTCGAAGTCTCTCAGGAGGACCTCAACTCCCTCGGCTTCGAGTGGATCCTCAACAGCGATTATTCGCTCGATGTCGGCTCTTCCGTCGGCAAGGCACTGGGCTTAAGCAAGGGTACTTGGGGGTCCAGCAAGTCCACCACTACCGTCCAGCAGAACGATACCAATATTTCTACGCTTAATTGGGATACTCTTAACGACAGCCAGTATACTTGGAATACGCTTACGGGTTCTAAGAGCACCACCACCTCCGTCGTTGGTGAGAATACCCTCGTTCAGGGTGGTAGCGAAGGCTCCTGGCGTAAATACAGCAGCGGCGATCGTGCAATCGGCATCAATGCGATGGGCGGGGACGGCGCTACTTATGGTAACGGCAACCGTTATCTCTCCACCACCGGCAACCACATTTCCGGCGAGAGCTCTTCTACTAACGACCAGTTCATGCGGATGAATGCCTTCCTCGGCAATGCGGATCTCTCGATGATTCTCCACATGCTCTCCCAGCGTAGCGATACGGACCTCCTCTCCGCCCCGAAGGTGGTTACGAAGTCCGGTGAAAACGCCGTCATCAAGGTGGTTACCGAATATATCTACCCGACGGACTACGATGTCCAGCTCCAGAGCTCCAGCTCCAGCTCCTCCAGCTCTTCGGGCGGCAGCCAGAGCGCGATTCTCGCGGTCGTCGAGCCGCAGAACTTCCAGATGCGCGAAGTTGGTGTTATTCTCGATGTCACCCCGACCTATTCCGAAGCGAATGGTGGTACGATCGATCTTGAACTTAAGCCGCAGGTTGTGGATGAACCTACCTGGAAGAACTACGGTATGAAGATTCCGTTTACCGGTAACTCTTCGCTCCAGAACTTCGAAGGTATCGGTGGTATTTTCGACGGTCTCGCCTCGTCCATCAGCGCGATTGGCGAAATTCCGCAGAAGACCAAGGAATGGATCATCACTACCGAAACTTCCGCTGCGGAGGAAGCGCTCGGCAATTTGACCAAGTCCACTTCGGACAACATGACCTACTACGAAGCGCCGATGGAACAGCCGTGGTTCCACGTCCGTTCGATCGATTCCAAGGTCTCGATCACCCCCGGCTCGACCGTGGTTATGGGCGGTCTTATCACCGAACAGCGTAAGTCGATGGACGACAAGGTTCCCTTCCTCGGCGACCTGCCGTTTATCGGACGGCTCTTCCGCTCGCATGCGGAACAGACCATCAAGCGCAACCTCCTGATTTTCGTCACCGGCCGTTTGATTACCCCTGCTGGCCGTGAAATCCGTATGGGTGAGGGTGAGGACGCTACCTCCGAGGTGAAGTCCGCCCCGTCCGCTGAATAAATGAAATCTATCCCCGAGGATACTGGTAGCTTTTTGAAGATCAGGAATCTTGATCTTCTGTACGTGGATAAGACCGCGTACATCCACCGGTTGGTTACTTCCTCGGGACGTAGTTGCTGCTTTCTCGCGCGTCCGCGGCGCTTTGGCAAGTCGTTGTTGATTACGACGCTGAAAGAACTTTTTAGCGGACGTCGTGATTTGTTCAGAGGTCTTGCCATTGCGGATACCGATTACGATTTTAAGCGTTATCCGGTATTGCATTTCGATTTTGGCTTTGTCGCCTGCCGAACCGGCTATGAGGACTTCCGTTCCTCGTTGATCTCGTATGTGAGATCGGTGCTTGTTGCGACCGGTTATCAGTATGATGAGGGCGCGACGCCGGGTATAAACTTTGGCGCGGCGATTGATTATCTTGCCGCGGCGAACCCTGGTTCTCCGCCGGTTATATTGATTGATGAGTATGACGACCCAGTTGCTAAGGTAATAGACAGTCCGGATGTAGCTGAGAAGGTGCGGGATGAGATGTCCCAGTTTTATGGACAACTCAAGGGCCGCACCGACAAGATTCGTTTTTTGATGATTACCGGAGTGTCGAGGTTTACGAAGCTGTCGATATTTTCAACGCTTTCGAATCTTGTTGATATTTCCTTCGATGATAATTATGCGGCGATGCTCGGTTACACCGAGGCGGAATTGGAATCGTACTTCGCCGACCGTATGCAACTGCAGGCCGAGGTGATGAATTTACCGATGTCTGCTTATCGCTTGGAATTAAAGCGGTTATACAATGGTTATCGTTTCTGGAAACAGCGCGGTGAAAATGTTTATAATCCCGTTTCAATAAACATCAACTTTGCTTTTTCCGGTAATGAGTTTAAGCACTACTGGACTTCCACCGGCAAGGCCTCGACCTTGATGAATTTGCTTAAGCGCGATGACTTGCTGTCGTTTGAACCCGAAAATGTAACCGGTGTTACCGAAGAAGACCTTGATGTTTCGGATTTGCACAATCTTCGCCCAGTTCCAATGCTGTATCAAGAAGGATATTTAACAATAGATGAATATAATTATGGTATGCTAACGCTTCGAGTGCCGAATAAGGATACGCGTGATTATATTAACGAGATATTACAGCCATTTGAACGCAACACCCGTCGTTTTCTTGAAGGCGATGCTGTGAATTTAAAGGAACTGGGCGTGCATGAATTGTGATGATTAAAAAACTTAAATCGGCGTTATTTGCGCTCCTTGCCGTCGGTGCGATTTCCGC
>R14__coassemble_730_pt1 | contig 20381 bp, 16 predicted proteins | sample R14__metabat2_high_PE_051 | metagenome-assembled genome bin R14 | reverse complement strand
AACGGCGATCAGAAGGAGAAATATCTTATCGTCTATGGTGGCTTTGATGCCTCCACCAAAGTCGTCCTGCACGACGGCTGGGCTTGGAGCGGCAAGAAATGGAAGCCGCTTGCCGCCGCTCCTGCGTCCACCATTGGCGCCGCGTTTTTGCCTTCGGGACATCAGCACGTGCTCCTAATCGGCGGCTTTGGCGAACAGGGATGGAATGAACGCGTCTTCAAGGACTCCAAGGAGACTGATCCGGTAAAGCTCGGCTGGCAGCGCAAGATCTATGCCTACAATGCAGTAACGGACGCTTGGTGTGAATACGGCGAAATCGCCGCGGATGATTTCCCGCGTTGTGGGGCTGCCGCGGGACTTAAAAAAGGCAAGACTCCCGAACAATACGAGCTCATTCTCGCAGGCGGCGAAATGGCGCCAGCCAAGCGCTGCGATCGTGTAAGCGCGGCGAGTTTTGAAAAGGTCGGTAAGTTCAGCTCCACTGCTTGGGCGGTCGTAGGCGTCTACGCCCTTTTGATGGTCGGGATGGCCGTCTACTTCATCCGTAAGAAGAAGGATGAAAATGACTACTTCCGGGGAGGCAACCGCATTCCCTGGTATGTCGCCGGCATGTCGATTTTCGCGACGATGCTTTCCTCCATTACCTTTATCGCCATCCCCACCCAGGCCTATCTACAGGACTGGCGTTACTTCGTAATGGCGTTCTTCATCATCGGCATGGCGCCGGTCGCAATCTACTATTATCTCCCCTTCTTCTGTCGCCTCGGCATCACCTCGGCTTACGAATATCTGGAAAAGCGCTTCAATCTCGGCGTACGGCTTTTCGGTAGCGCCGCGTTTGTGGTCTTCATGGTCTGCCGCGTTGCCGTCGTAACCCTGCTGCCGGCGATTGCGCTTAATGCGGTAACTGGCGTCTCGATCGATGCGTGCATCCTTATCTGCGGCGTATTGACGATGATCTACTGTTCGCTCGGTGGACTCGAGGCCGTGATCTGGTCGGACTTCGTCCAGGGAATCGTCCTTATGGGCGGCGCAGTTGCAGTCTTGGTGATTCTCATCATGAAGACGGGTCCGGACGGCGCTCACTTCTCCACTTTCTGGTCTATAGCCGAAACTCACGGCAAGACCACGATGTGGGACTTCCGTTGGGTGCTCACTGAACCTGTATTCTGGGTAGTCGCAGTCCAAGGACTCATCTCCAACCTTTCTTCCTATACGTCCGATCAGTGCGTAATCCAGCGCTACATCGCCACTCCCGATGAGAACGCCACCAAGCGTTCGCTCTGGTTTAACGGCGCGATGAGCGTCTTCGCCCAGATTGTGTTCTATGGTATCGGCATGGCCCTTTTCGCCTTCTACCATACGCATCCGGAAGCGATGGATGTCACCATGCCCAAGGGGGACTCGATTCTCCCGACGTTTATGGCGACGAGCATGCCGCCTTGGCTCGCGGGTCTCGTAATCGCCGCCGTTTTCGCCGCGACTATCTCCACGCTTTCCGCCAATCTTTCCAGCGCATCAACGGCGATTGTGACGGACTTCGTAAAGCGCTTCAAGCCCGACATCCCCGGCAAGACTCAGATTCGGCTGGGACAAATCTCCACCTATATCGTAGGCATCATCGGCATTTTCGCCGCGCTTACGCTTTCGCGCATGGAATCGAGTGCCCTCTTCGATAACTTCAATAAGTATATCGCGATGCTTACTGCGGGGCTTACGGGACTCTTCTTCATGGGGGTCTTCATTCCCCGCATCAAGGGCTGGGCTGCGGTACTTGGTCTTATCGCCAACTACTTCGTCTGCTTCAGCTGCGAAATCTTGAACTGCGATGTATTCGGACTTAAGTTCCATCCGTTCCTCTTGGGCGGCATTGGACTCGTCGTCTGCGTGCTCGTCTCGCTCATCGCCTCGTTCCTGATTCCGGAAAAAGGCCGCGATCTTAAAGGACTAACCCTCTGCACCCTCGAAAAGAAATGAGACTTACTTTCTACGGCGCCGCGCAAACGACCACTGGGTCGATGCATCTTTTAGAGGCGAATGGTAAGCGCATTCTACTTGATTGCGGACTCTACCAAGGCCATCGTAAGGAAGCGTTTGAGAAGAACCGCAATCTGCCGATCGACGCCTCGACGATTGATTACGTGATTCTTTCCCATGCGCACATCGATCACTCCGGCAACTTGCCGCAATTGGTGCGACAGGGCTTTCGGGGACGCGTCTTCGCGCGGCAATCGACGACTGATCTCTGCGACATCATGCTGCGCGACTCGTGCTTCCTCCAGAAGCGGGACCTCGAGTACATCAACAAGAAGCGGCGTAAGGAAGGTAAACACCTTTTCGAGCCGCTTTACGATGAAAGCGATGTGGACGCCCTAATGCAGCTCTTCGTGCCTACTCACATGCACGAACCGCGCGAAATCTGCCGAGGGATTACCCTTGAGTTCTTCAACGCGGGACACATCCTCGGCTCCGCCCTCGTTCAGCTCGATATCCGCTCGGATCATGGTCACAACCATCGGCTCCTCTTCTCCGGGGACCTCGGGCAGCCGAATCAGCCGATCTTACGTCACTACGAATATCCGGCAGGCGCGGATATCCTACTCGTGGAGTCCACCTATGCGGATAAGTTCCATCCGAGTGCGGATGATGTGGAACTGCGGCTAGAGAAGTACCTTAAGTACATCGACCGGCACAATTCCAAACTGCTTATCCCTGCGTTTTCCGTGGGACGCACCCAGCAGATTATCTGGTACTTAAATAAGCTTAAGGAGAAGAATAAGGTCCCGCGCGAGGTGAAGGTCTATATCGACTCTCCCCTTTCCCAGAAAGCTACCAAGATCTACGCCAAGCATCGTGAAGTCTATAACGACGAAGCGAAGAAGATGCTCGAAATGGGCAAGGATCCGCTGGAATATCCGGGCATGATCTTCGTAGGTACGCCCGAAGAATCGATGGCGCTAAACGATACTCCGGGACCCATGATCGTAATCGCGGCATCCGGCATGTGCGAGGGGGGACGCGTCCTCCACCATTTGAAGCACTGCGTACAGGACGAAGATAACATCATCCTCATCTGCGGCTTTCAGGCGGAAAATACGCTGGGACGTCGCATCGTCGAGAAGAAAAGTCCGCTCCGCATCTTCGGCGAGGAAGTGGAACTTAAGGCGAAGGTGGAAATCATCAACGCCCTTTCCGCCCATGCCGATCGTGCGGGCCTCATCGACTGGATCAGCGAGATCAAGGATAACGTACGCCACGCTTTTGCGGTGCACGGTGAACCGGAAAAAGTCACAGCTATGGCGGAGATCTTGAAGGAACAAGGTATCCGCAATGTAGTTGCGCCGCAACCCGGCCAGACCTACAAGTTCGACTGACCCCTTCCCATCCATCAATTCGAAAATTCGATTATTCGAAAATTCGAAAATTATATCAGAAATCCGGTTAGATAGCCGAGTACTGTACCAATCAGGTAAACGGAAGCGAGAATCGCCAGATTCTCCTTAAGATTGCGATTGGTGCGAAAGAGCACTAAAAGTCCCAATCCGGACCCCGTAAACGAACTCGCCATCAATGCTCCCGAGCTCATCGCGCCCGTGCAATAAAGTTCCGCCCCAGCGACTGAGACTGCGCAATTCGGGATGAGCCCCAGTGCACCGGCGATTAATGGACCGATCACCGGCTGGGTAAGTTTAAGGTGCATGAGCGATTCTTCCCCGAAGAAATGAATCGCGAGTTCAATCGCCCCCGAAACAATCACGATAAAGCCGAAAATTTCCGCCGTATGAATCAAGGCGGGCACTAAGATTCCCCGATGTTCCGAGCAACTGCAATGGCTATGCTCACAAAGTTCATGCACCGAAACTTCCCGCCGAATATGGCGCATGAAGGACAACACCCCATTCACCGCAAAGCCGATGATGATCGCCGCCGCTACTTTAAGCGCAACAATTTTAACCATCAGTCCGACCGGTACCTGCTTGGAGATGAGTACGGGGATAAGCTCATCCGAAGTCGAAAGAAACACCGCCATCAATGTCCCGACGGTCACTACGCCGCCCGCATAAAACGAAGCCGCAGCTGCCGAGACTCCGCATTGCGGAATCGCCCCGGCCAAAGCCCCTGCGAGCGGACCAACAGAACGAGCACGCTCGAGAAACTTCTCGAGCGCACCACCCGCTTTCGCTTCCACCGTCTCCAGCACCAAATAGGTGACAAAGAGGAACGGCAGCAGGAGCAGGGTTTCCTGAACGAATTCTATCACGCCGGGGCGATAGCTTCGTTCGGGCACTGAGCCGCGCAAGCGCCGCAATCAACGCACTTGTCGGGATCGATCGTGTAGGGCGAACCCTCCGCAATCGCTTCCGCAGGACACGCATCCTTGCAGCAACCGCATCCGACGCACTTGTCGGCAGCAATCTTATGAGCCATGACTTTTATCTCCTTATTGTTTTTTGTCTTGCAAGACAGCGCGTATTATATCAAAAATCACGCCTCCGCGTCAACCGAGCGCTCCGAAGTCGAGGGTGGCGAAATAGTCGTCAAGCGTTTCCGCGCGGCGAATTTCGCGCACCGAACCATCTGCCTCCAAGAGCAATTCCGCGCTGCGGAGCTTACCGTTGTACTGGAAGCCCATCGCATGACCATGCGCTCCGGCATCGCAGATGACCACCAAATCCCCACGCTCCAATACCGGCAATACGCGTTGGATGGCGAACTTGTCGTTATTCTCGCAGAGGGAACCGGTTACATCATATACCGTAGTATCTCCGCTATTCTCCTTACCCGGAACGACGATCTCGTGATAAGCGCCGTACAAAGCGGGACGCATCAAGTTCGACATGCACGCGTCAAGTCCCGCATAGAGTCGATACGTATTCTTGATGTGGCGCACCCGCGAGACGAGATAGCCGTAAGGACCGGTAATCGAGCGACCGCATTCCATATAAAGCTTGATCGGCTTTAGTCCGTTACCTTCGACCAGCTCCTTATAGGCCGCCTCAATGCCGCTCCCGACGCGTTCCAGGTCCATCGCCTGCTGTTCGGGCTTATACGGAATTCCGATTCCTCCCCCGATATTGACGAATTCGAAATCGATTCCCACGTCCTTCGAAATCTCTGCCGCCAATCCAAAGAGCAGCTTCGCCGTATCGATGATATATTCGGGATCGAGCTCGTTGGATGCGACCATTGTGTGGAGTCCAAACCGCTTAACGCCAGCCGCCTTCATCTTGCGATAGCCCTCGAACAGCTGCTCACGGGTAAAGCCGTACTTCGCTTCCTCCGGCTTACCGATGATGGCGTTCCCGCCCTTCAACGGACCGGGATTATAACGGCAGCAGAAGGTCCTTTCGGACAGGTCGAGTTGGAGGTTGGAGGCTTTTACCGCATCCAAACAAAAGTCGATATGCGTTATATCGTCAAAGTTGATGATTGCTCCCAGTTCCCACGCCTTCACGAATTCTTCCGCCGGAGTGTCGTTGGAGGTGAACATAATCGCATCCCCGACATTTCCCACCTTTTCCGCCAGCACCAATTCCGCCATTGATGAGCAATCCGAACCAAAACCGAACTCCTTAAGGAGTTTCATCAAATGCGGATTCGGCGCCGCTTTCACTGCGAAATATTCGCGGAAGCCTTTGTTCCATGCGAACGCTTTCTTAAGCCGCTTCGCATTTTCCCGAATGGCTTTCGCGTCGTAGATATGAAAAGGCGTCGGCCATTTGGACGCGATTTCCTCGAGTTTCGCTTTATCGAACGGTAGTTTTCTCATGTTATTACTCCCGATATTCCGCACAACTGTCGGCGGTTTCCCAGACTTTTACGGATGCCAGGCCCTGAATTTGGTCCTTAAGCAAATTGAAGAAATGTTTCGCTAAATTCTCCGCCGTCGAACGGAACGGCAAAGCGACGGTGCGCATGCCGTGTTTCTCCACAACTGCGGCGATTTCGCACTCACCGGCGGACTCAGTATTGTAGATGAACGCATGGTCAAACCGGTCGCAAATCGCAGCGTTGGCGATGGACTTTAAATCCTTAAAATCAATCACCATATCATTCTCGGAGTTATCCTTTACTGATACATCCACGCGATAGGTATGACCATGCAGATTCTTGCAGAGTCCCGCGTGATTCGTAAGAATATGCGCGGCATCGAACTTGATGGTTTTAGTTACAATGGTCATGCGGAAATCCTTTTGATGTCCTTTAAGAAATCCTTATCATCCGTCTTCACTTCGATACATGCCGTAGTACCGCGGAACTTCGCCATCCTTAAGAAATCGCAGATAAACTTATCCGCCCGATGCTCCCCTGCTCCGCCGGTATAAGAAACTCTAAGGCGTCCATTGACCGTAGTCGAGGCGCGAGGTCCATCATAGACAATCCACACTAAGTCCTGGGGATGCGCGGCGAGATGTTCTTCGGCCTGAGCGACTAAATCTTCCCGACTTTTCGCAATGCGCGTCGCACTTAAAATCCGGTTCCAGCCGTCCACAATCACCAGTTTACCGTCTCCTTCCAGCGTTTCTAAATCTCGCGCGGCGAGAATCGCAAAATCAAGATGGGCATTAAGTTCGGCATTCTCATCCCGCAGACGCGCGTTTTCCGCCTTAAGCTTGCTGACCGCGGTTTTAAGTTCGCGGATATGCGTCAGCCGCGATTCGTCAATTAAGGGTTGCGACTGCATGTACTTCAATTCCTACGCCCGCGCCGATATCGTCCATCTTCTCGTTGGTCTTGCCTTTAACGGATACTGCGTCCAGATCGATAGCGAGCAGTTCCGCCAAGCGACGGCGCAGCTCTTCGCGTTTAGGACCGATCTTCGGCGTTTCACAGATGATGGTGATATCCACATTCCCGATATGATAGCCGGACGCAAGAATCTCCACGACTACCGCTGCCAAAAGCTTCGTGCTATCCGCCCCTTTCCAGCGTTCGTCGGTATCCGGAAAATGCGACCCGATATCCCCTTTCGCCGCCGCTCCCAATAAGGCGTCAATAAGCGCATGAATCACCACATCGCCATCCGAATGGGCTTTGAGTCCCCTTCCTTCGAACTTTACGCCCCCGAGTACGAGCGGTTTAGGGTCGTCCGTAAAGCGGTGGGAATCATAGCCAAAGCCGACTCTCATTTGAACAAGATCTCCTTCGTTTTTTTTAGCGCTTCACCCCGATGAGAAATCGCGTTCTTTTCTTCGGACGAAAGTTCGGCAAAGGTCTTTTCAAAGCCGTCCGGCACGAACAGCGGATCGTACCCGAAACCTCCGGCGCCCCGGCTCTCGGTAAGGATGCGCCCTTTGCAGTGTCCTTCAACCGTATATTCCTTACCTTCCGGATCAATAAGCGCCACTGCACAGGTAAATTGTGCCCGACGATCGGTAACGCCTTCAAGATTCTTAAGTAAGAGCGCATTGTTCTTCGGCGTATTGCCGTCCTCTCCAGCATAGCGCGCACTATACACTCCCGGCGCACCATTGAGCGCAAACACTTCGAGGCCCGAATCGTCCGCCAAAATCCAAGCGCCGACATGCATTTTGCGCAGCGCTTTTGCCTTTAAGAGCGCATTACCTTTGAAGGTTGTTTCGGTCTCTTCGGCATGGGAATCTTCGGCGACCACTTCCCAACCGGGGAGCATCTCCCCGATTTCTCTTACCTTATTCGGGTTATGGGTCGCGAGGACGATTCGCATTGCTTCAGGCCTTTTCGATGGTGATCGCGACCTTGTGTCCATTAAGCTCGCAATCCCCTTCGACCCCGACCTCGACCTTGACTCCAACTGCCAACGTCTCGTTCTGGACATAATCGAGATGCGACTCGATGGCGCTCTTCATCGCATCATCGGTCTTGACCAGGAGCTTAATGCGCTGGGTGACCTCAAAGTCCGCCTCCTTGCGCATCGCCTGCACATGGGAGACGAATTCACGGGCGTTGCCTTCGGCGATGAGTTCCGGGGTAAGCGTGGTTTCGAGGCCCACGACCACCGCGCCTTCGGACGCGACGACGAGTCCCTCCTTGGGCTTACGGATTACCTGAACGTCTTCTTCGGTAAGTTCAATGCCTTCGATCTTGAGGTTGCCGGACGCAATGGCTGCCGCCACTTCTTTCATCCGCGGACCGCACTTCTTACCGAGCGTCTTGAAGTTCGCCTTATACGAAATATCGCAAAGCTCCTTTTCGTCCGCAATGAGGTCCACCGCCTTCACATTGAGTTCATCGAGAATGAGCGGTTTTAAGGCATCCGAGAATTCCCCAACGCCCGCCAGACGCAAGGTAGCGAGCGGCTGACGAATCTTAAGGTCGTTATCGGCCCGGAGGCGACGTCCCAATTCAACGGCGGTCATTACTTCCGCCATCGCCTTCTCGAGTTCCGGCTGACGTGCGGACGCATTAGCCGTCGGGAAATCGCAAAGGTGCACCGATTCCGGATCCGACTCGCCCTTCAAATTGGTGTAGATTTCTTCCGCAATGAACGGCGTAAAGGGAGCCGCGACTTTCGCGAGCTGCACGAGCACATACCGAAGCGTACGATAGGCGCAAAGCTTATCGCCATCATTTTGGGACTTCCAGAAGCGCCGACGCGAACGCCGGATGTACCAGTTGGTGAGGTCCTCAATGAACTTCACGAACGGACGCACCGACTTTTGGAGGTCATAATCGTCCATCGCTGCCGTAACATCGTGGATGAGCGTTTCCATGGAAGAAACAATCCACTTGTCGAGCACGTTTTCGGACTCCGGATAGACGACTTCCTTATCGTTGAAGCCATCCACATTCGCGTAAGTGACGAAGAACGAATAAGCATTCCACCAGGGAATGAGCAGGTCTCGCATCAACTGCTTAACGCCATTCTCGGAGAACTTCAACGACTCCGCCTTAACTACCGGCGAATAGATCATGTAAAGCCGAATCGCATCTGCGCCGTAAGTATCGAGCATCAGATTGGGATCGGGATAGTTCTTAAGCCGCTTGGACATCTTCTTGCCGTCCTCAGCGAGCACAAGTCCATTCACGATCACGTTCTTATACGGCGATTGATTGAAGAGGCAAGTACCGAGAACCATAAGGGTATAGAACCAGCCACGCGTCTGGTCCAGACCCTCGGCAATGAAGTCCGCCGGGAAGTAGTCCGAGAAGTCCTTCTCACCCATATAATGCTGCTGAGCATACGGCATCGAGCCGGACTCAAACCAGCAGTCGAGCACTTCCGGAGTGCGGTGGTAGGTCTTGCCGTCCTTCTTGATCACGATCTTATCGACGAAGTGCTTGTGAAGGTCCGATACCTTCTCGCCCGAGAGATCCTCCAGCTCCTTGATTGAGCCTACGCAGATCATGTCCTCAGGATCTTCATCGTTGATCCACACGGGAATGCAGCTACCCCAGAAACGATTGCGGGAGATATTCCAATCGCGAGCTTCCTCCAGCCAGTTGCCAAAGCGCTTTTCGCCAACATACTGCGGCGTCCAATGCACTTTCGCGTTGTTCTTGGCGAGGCGCTCGTGAAGATCTTCGACCTTCACATACCAAGCGTCGATCGCGCGGTAGATAAGCGGAGTGTCGGTACGATCGCAGTAGGGATACGAGTGGACGATCGTCGCCTGATGGACGAGTTTACCCTCGCTCTTAAGCCGCTTGATGATGTCCTTATCACAATCCTTGCAGAAGCGTCCCTGATATTCGGGAATCTTCTCAGTGAATGCACAGGCGGAATCGAGCGGATCGGCAATCGCGGTCATGCCGGCTTCCTGGCAGACGCGGAAGTCGTCCTCACCATACGCCGGAGCGATATGCACCAAGCCCACACCATCGTCCGCAGTGACGTAATCGTCGTTGAGAACGCGGAAGGCACCTTCCTTGCGCAGTTCTTCGTAGTAATTAAAGAGCGGCTCATATTCCCAGCCCTTAAGTTCGGACCCCTTCATCTCGGCTACGAGCTCATACTGCTCCGGCTTCTTGAAGATATGCGGAAGGCGTGCTTTCGCCATTACATAAACCGGGCGTTCATCGTCCGTCAAATCGCGTACCGCCACATAATCCATATCCGCGCGAGCGCAGATCATGAGGTTCTCCGGCAAAGTCCACGGTGTAGTCGTCCAGATGAGGAGATAGACAGGTTGGAGGTTGGAGGTTGAAGGTTGAAGAGTGGAGTTAATTACTTTTACGCGGCAAGTGACGGTGGGGTCTTGGACGTCCTTATAATTCGAGCCGGCTTCGAAGTTCGAAAGCGGCGTCGAAAGCTTCCACGAATACGGCATAATGCGATGGGACTTATATACGCGGCCTTGATTCCAAAGCTGCTTAAAGACCCACCAAATCGTCTCCATGAACTCGGGATTCATGGTCTTATAGTCGTGATCGAAGTCCACCCAGCGTCCCATACGAGTAACGGTCTTGCGCCATTCGGAGACGTACTTCAAGACCATCGAGCGACACTGCTCATTGAACTTATCAATACCGAGCGCCTTGATTTCCGGCGCGCCGGCGACTCCGAGCGCATCCTGCGCGAGCGCCTCAATCGGGAGACCGTGGGTATCCCAGCCGAAACGACGCTCCACGTATTTTCCGCGCATCGTCTGATAGCGGGGGACAATATCCTTAATCGTACCCGCCAAGAGATGTCCATAATGCGGCAAACCCGTCGCAAAGGGAGGCCCATCGTAAAATTTGTAACGCTCTTTACCTTCGTTCTTTTTGAGGGACTTCTCAAACGCCCCGATCTTATCCCAGAAGGCGAGGATGCCTTCTTCCATCTTAGGAAACGCAACCTTATTGGAAACCGCTTTGAACATTTTTATTTCTTCCTTAACGAACACACATTGACGAAATTGAGCGAGTAGAAGATGACAAGCATCGTCACCACTCCCATATAGCCGAAGCCAAACTTATCGGAAACGAGAATCGCCGCCTGATTGCCGACGAGTCCCGCGAAACCCCAAGCGGAAAGTACCGCGCCGTGGATCTTCGAGATGTTGGTCATGCCGTAGTTATCGGCGAGAATCGCCGGAATCACCGAGAAGCCCGCGCCATAACAGGCGTTGATTACCAAAAGCGCGAGGCCGATCATCAACGGATAGAACGACAGGGTCATGATACCGACGGAAATCGCGAGGATGATGAGCAGGATGTTAATGCGCCGCGCAAGCCGATCCGACCACCAAGCGAAGAGGAAACGTCCACCGCCATTCATGAGGCCCGAAAGCGCGATTACCGTGGTGATGAGTCCCTCCGAATAGCCGACGGACGGCGTCGCCATCATCTGCTTGGCGAGCGGAATGAGGCAAAGTCCGCAGGAGATGTTGAGGAACATGAAAAGCCAGCTGCGGAGGAAGTAAGTATCCTTAAAGAGGGAGATGTACTTAAACTCCAGCTCGGGGATGCCATGGCCAAAGCTCTGCTGTTCCAACTTCGGCTTTTTAAGGAGGAACGAAGCGATATACATGGGAACCGCGTAGAAACAGGCAAATACGATGAAGACGCGGGTAATGCCGTAAGTCTCAAATCCCCGGAGCCGGAACATCATTGTCGAGGTCGTAGAACCCCATTCGATACCCTTAAAGAGAATCGTCGAAAGCGTGGAGCCGAGGCCAAACGAGATGATCGGGAGCGCCGCCGCAATCGCTTTATGCTCGTAGAACCAGAGCATCATCGTCTTAACCGGCGAGATGTAGATGATGCCAGTACCGGTACCTACTAAAAAGCCGTAGCCTAAGTAGATGAGGTAGAGGTTTTTCATCGTCACCCCGAGCTCGGTTACCAACAACCCCGCGATGAAGAGCGTGGTGCCGATCAGCGTGGAGAGGCGGATGTTCTTTTCGACGATCTTACCGAAGAACGCCGCGCCCATCCCGAGGAAGAATATCCCCAATGAGAACGCGAACTGCACCTGCGCCTTGGTTACTGGGGCGTCAGGGGTGGAGATGTATTCGGCGATGCCGTCGGAAAAATTGGTGAAGGCATAAATCTGCCCCACCGACACTGCCAGCAAAAATGCCGGCAACACTGCGCGTAAAAAACGTTTCATATGCGTAGTATATCATATATCGCACCCCTCGGTCAACCGCCCGAAGCGATTTAGAGGCGGGAATAGAGGATGGTAGATTGCTGGATGATGGCCATAAGCATCATCCGTTCGTTGCCCGAGGCATATTTTAAGCCCCGCATCGCCCAGTAAATCGCCGATAGCTGCGGATTCGTCCAATCATGAAAGCTACTCGCCTTTTCCACTGCCAGCATGAGCTTACGATCCATGCCGAGCTCCTCCCAGGCATCGCGCGCTTTCACATCCTCGACGATCGCCCGCCAATGTTCGCGGTAAAGCGGCGCCGCTGGATCGATGTGCGTGCCCATTTTAAGCTCGAAAAGCCACGCGAGTTCCCGATACAACTCCGCGGAATGCGGATTGAGCTTAAGTCCCCGATCGCGCAGGAGATGGATTGCTTCGTCCATCCAGCGCCAGCGATCTTCGTAGGATGGCATCATCACCGATACATTATAGGCGAGATTCCACGCCGCATAGCTCCACACTTCGCTCGTATGCGGTTCCATCAATGCGAGCGTATTCGCGAGTTCCGTAAGTTCCACGAATTGTCCCTCGCGCTGCAAACGGTCCGCCCGGCACCAGATGATTTCCGCAGCAATCGACCTCAATCCCCCAAGCGCGGCGTATACGCCGTCCGCCAATGCCGGTTCTTCGGCATCGCGGGTAGACTTCAAATGAAATTGACCGTATACCGTAACTCCAACGAGCGCGAGGAGCAACAGTGAAAAAAGCCAGATCTTAAGCGCTTTCATTGTTGAACGATGCCCAGGAGGTCCTTAAGCGCGGCGATTTGTCCCGGTTCTCCAAGCGCAACCAGCGTATCACCAACGGCGAATTCCCATTCGGGACCGATATTACGCGTGATTTCCCCATTGCGATATACCGAAACGATTGTCGCCCCGGTTTTCGCGCGGATATTAAGGGTAACGACGGAGCCGCCGATTGCCGGCGAGCTTACGTCCAAAGTAAAGCGGTGAATCGTGCCCTCAGGCATGGTAACAGTCATCGTCTTGGCGAGTCCCTCCCGACGTTCTTCGGCGGTAAGCGCCTCGTGGAATAGTTCCGTGGCCTTGCGTCCGGTCCGCTGGAAGAACTTCCAGCCAAAGGCCGCGACTCCTATCAACACCGCCAATTCCGACAAGCGAACCCAACCAGTAGCCGGAAGAATCGAAAAGCCGACCATGAACCATTCCGCCAAGAATAGCCCGCATACCGCCGCCAAAACCACGCTGTGGACCATTCTCTGCACCGGTACAATCAATTTACCGGCATCCTCACCTACCAACAACACCGAGATTTCATCCGCCATCGCCCGCGCCGCGCTGAAGATAAGCGGCGAGAGCGATACGATGAACACATTCGCCACTACGAAAAAGACGAGATCGTTATAACGATTGAAGAGCTCCGAGAATCGGGAATAATCAAGGTTAGAGGCCATCGAACAGACGGTGGCAACCGCAAAGATCAATACTGCGTAGATACCAAGTTTAATAACCGCAACCCTTAAAAGCATAAGCGCAGGTTTATCCGAACTCGATTGCAGCTTACCGAGCCACGCCCGATAGGAAAATAGTAGATTACGCACTCTTTCCGGCGTAAGCCGAACCGCCACATCCCCGACTTTATCGGAGGCGCGGATTAAGAGCGGATTAAGGAGCGTCGTCAACAGCGACGCCCCGATTGCGATCGGGAACATCGCGTTTTCGGAATCGTTGACGAGGCCCGCGTACATAATCGCCACCATGAATGCGAACTCGCCGATTTGCGCGAGGGACATCGCATTCTGGACGGACGTTTTAATGTCCACTCCCGTAGCTACCGAACCGATGAAGATATTCAAGAACTTACCAACGATCACCACCGATGAGACGAGCAGAATCTCCGGCGCAAAATTCCAGAGCTCCCTATAATCGACCAAGAGACCGATGGACACGAAAAAGACCGCCGCGAACATCGATTTGAGCGGATCCACCAATTTCGCGACCTCCTCCCGCTTTTCACTGGTGCCGCAGACGATGCCGACTAAGAATGCTCCCAGCGCCAGGGAAAATTCAAAAGCGTTCGCAAAATACGAAATCAAGAAACACGCCCCCAATACCGATAGCAAGAGCGCCTCGCCGTCGTTACGCTTGCCGACGGACTTTAATAAGCGCGGCAACAACACGAAGCCGAACACCAACACCACCAGAAAGAACACCGCGAGATAACCTAAAGAAGCCGCAAACGACATCGCGCTCATGCCCTTCCCGTTCGCGCAGCCAGTCGCGACTGCAATCGCGCCAACGCAGACTATGTCCTCGCAGATGGAGGTCCCGAGCACATAGCGGGTAAAGGGACGATTCGTCCATCCCATTTCGTCGATCACTTTCGCAAGTAGCGTAGTCGCCGAATCGCAGATCGCCACCCCGAGAAACACCGACTGCACCGCCGACCAATGGAAAATCTGAGTGCCGATCGTATACCCGAGCCAGATCATCACCACCGTATCGAGAATCGCCGTCGGCAGCGCCACTGCCCGGATGCGTTTCATTTCGCGCGGCGAAAACCCGAGCCCCATCGCGAACATCAAAAACACCACGCCGAGCTGTCCGTTGGTGACTACACTGTCGGGATTTTGCAGAAAACTCCCGCCCCAGGTATATTGACTCATCAGAATTCCGGCGGCGAGATATCCGAGCACCTTGGGTATGTTCAGCCGTGAACAGAGAATCCCCACCACGCCTGCAGCCGTCATCAAAACGGCGAGATCTTGGAAGAACGCGCTTTCCGTCATTTTACTTCGTCCCGATCACGCAGCACCTTGCGGTGGATGTTGATCTTGCCCGAGGAATCCCCTCCGGACGTCCCGCGCACCACGATATGCGTGACTTTACCGGCATAGGCTTTTTCCATCTTCCACACGAACGGCGGCTTTAACTTCGCCACTTCTTCCGAGCCGCAGTAGATGGACAGGTTTTCAATCCGCGGATCTCCGCCGGACTCTTTAACGAAATCAATGGTGTACTCCCCCGCCTTGTAGAAGGAATGGGTAATGCCGTATTTGATTTTAAGCTCGTATTTTCCGGACGGAAAATCGCCCTTCTTCCATCCCCAATAGACGGAAAGTTCCGGCTCGTTGATTGCCTTGCACCCGAGATAGCCAAGCGCCGCCGTGCCCCAAAGCGTATGCTCGCTCGCGTCCGCAATGCGCTTTAGGAGCGTAACCATCTCCTCTCGCTTGGGTGAACTCCACGGCTTATTCATATCGTCCGGCGCATACAAGGCAAATCGCGCCATCAGGAGGGACTGCTTCTGCTCGAGCGTCAGATGCTTCGAAGGCAATTTGCGCTGCGCTTCGACGAACTTCTCGCCCTCGGCAATTTTGCCGTCCTTACGGAATTGAGTGGCGGCCTCGACAATTTCCAAACCATCGGAATTGCGGCATTCCTTGCGCTTACCATCCAGTACGAACGCCATAGTGAAATGACGCTGCCAACCCTCCTTATCTTCCGGATCGAGCTTTTTCAGTTTCTCGTAGACATCCTGGTAAAAACCTTTGGAGATTACGCGGCGCGGACCCCCAACGTATTTTTCCATCGCCTGCATGAGTTCCCCGCAGCCATCGATGGAATCGGTGCCGTATTTCTGTTCGATCTGTTGACGTTTCTCATCCACGAACTTGATCTTCTTTAAGAGTTTCTCGGCGCTGGTGTTGTAGGGAATATTCTCAATCACGCAGTAGCAACGGCCCTGTGCATCAGATACAAACACCACCGGCAGTTTAAGGGACACCATATCCGGCGCCCAGGGCTTGCCGCCTTCGACATCCTCAAACTCCGTTATATACTGCGACTTAGCGAGACTCTTCCAAGCTTGGGACTCCATCATCTTTTTGACGTCCCGACCGGCGCGTTGCCAGTCCTTGCCGTACATGAGCTTCACCTTCGACTGGGCGGATACTCCCAGCGCTGCGAATATCGAAAAGAGAACTATTAAGTTTTTCATCATTTTACATCGTAAAATCACGGTCTTCATCGAGCGTTACCTCGAGTTTTTCAAAGATATTGACGGAAGAATTACCGATCAGGAACTGATACTTGCCGGCATCTGCATGGAAGCGCGACGAAAGCGTATCCCAATAGGCGAGATCGCGCGGGGTGATTTTGATGACCACTTCGTCCGTATCCCCGGGATTAAGCAGTTTGGTTTTGGCAAATCCCCTAAGATCCTTCACGCACCGCTCGACTTTAGCTTCCGGATAGGCGACGTAGAGCTGGACGACTTCCTTGCCGATGACGCGTCCCACGTTCTTCACTTTTACAGTGACAAAGTAATCGCCTTCCGCGCTCTTAGATAGATGCGCGCCCTCAAACTTGAATTCGGTATAGGAAAGTCCATAACCAAATGGAAATAGCGGCTTGATGCCGGTCTTATCGAACCAACGGTAGCCCACGTAGAAGCGCTCGTTGTAGACGACGTTGGTCGCGTTATAGGTGCCCTTCTGCGCGACACCGGTATCCTCATAGCGCTTCGGCCAGGTCTGACAGAGCTTGCCTGAAGGCGTGGTGTTGCCGAAGAGGACGTCACAGATGGAGTTGCCTTCTTCCATGCCGAGATACGAAGTCTGGAGGAGTGTATCGCAATCGTCCACCCAGGTATAGCCAACGGGCGAACCAGAACGAGACACGACGACTAAGTTGCGTACTTTCCATTTCAAGATCTTTTCCATCGCTTCATTGAGTTCCTTCGGCCAATCCATCGACACGCGATCGCGACCTTCGCATTCCATATTCTCCTGATAACCGAGTTCAGTGCCGGCGAAAACGATTACGGCGTCCGAAGTTTCCGCCTCGAGTTTGAGAACATCCTCTTCGGTGTATGGCTCATACTCTTTCATCTCCGCGTTGCCTCCGCCTGCACGCGAGACCTCGCGGGAGACGTCAGTCTCCTCGATTATCATCTTCGCGCAATACGGTAGAATCTTAACTTCCGCATCTTTGAGCCGCGCCTTAAGCGCATCGAAGAGCGTAATTTCATACGGCACCTTACCTTCGGCCGAACAACCCTTATGACACTGCTTCTCGGCGGCGTTCTTGCCGATGACGAGCACCTTCTTGTAGTTTTCGGGATTAAGCGGCAGAATTTTCTTTTCGTTCTTCAAGAGGACGATTGATTCCGCGCCTTCAATACGCGCCATCAGCTGATGTTCGCGGGTGTTGCGCGCGCCCGTTTTGCGCGGCGCATTGTTGACCATGCCCGTTTTCGCCATCGCCCAAAGCGTGTGGAACGCGAGTTCATCCACCGTCGCTTCCGGCACCTTATTCGCGCGCACCGCTTCTGCGAGCGGATAGCGATTGGAAATCGCATAGTAGTTGAAACGGATGGCGTCCCCGCGGCTCATGTCGAGCCCGGTGGAACTGTTGACCGCGAATTCGGTGGAGTGCTGTCCACCCCAATCGGACGAAAGCATCCCCTTAAAGCCGAAGCGATCGCGGAGGATGCCCTGTTGCAGATATTTGTTCTCGCTCGCCCAGATGTCGTCGATCTTGTTGTAACTGGACATCACCCCGAGCACTTTACCTTTGGTGATCGCCGCCTGAAACGCCGGCAGATAAATTTCGTTCAGGGTGCGCGCATCGCAGTGAGTGTTCACTTCAGTACGCGCGAGTTCCTGATTGTTGAGGCAGAAGTGCTTCACCATCGCTGCCACGTCGTAACTTTGCACGCCGCGAATCATCGGGACGCACATTTTCGAGGTAAGGCAGGGATCCTCGCCGAAATATTCCCAGTTGCGTCCGCACAGCGGCGTGCGCATGATGTTGACGCCCGGCCCAAGAATACAGTCCACCCCGCGATCACGACATTCCGCGCCGAGCACTTCGCCATGCACTCGCGCAAGCTGCCGGTCCCAGGTCTGGGCGAGCGCGCTCAATGAGGGCAGTTTGGTGTTTTCGGTTTCCGGCTGGGAACGATTCCAGCTCCAGCGTTCGAGCGATGGGCGAACGGTGGACGAATTATCGGCGAATGTCCATTCTTTTTCAATGCCGAGCCGCGGAAACGCCGCGATTGTAAAGGTTCCGGAGCCGCCTAAGAGTTGACATTTCTCCTCCAGTGTCATCTGTGCGAACACTTCCTTCGCAACCCGAGTCGCCTCGGCGTCGTCCAACATTGCGAACAGCGAATACGCGGCGCAAACCGCCCCGAACGTCAATACGAGTTTTTTCATGAGGGATATTATATCATATTCCCCCGCTCCCCGCAAGCATTCAGTAGAGGATTTTGTCAATGAATGGGAGGAGCGCGTTTTTGACAGCGTTGTCGTTTAGACGATGGCCGCCGGAAAAGACGCGGGACTGACCGGGATAGAGGCGATCGAACACGACCTTACTATCGCTCCCAAATTCATCGGCATCCGCGAAAAGTCCATAACAAAGCGAGCGGTCGAGATCGGTAATACCCTCGAACTGCCGCGCCTCCAATGCTTTCAGCGCCTCAATCGTCTCCTTATAGATGTGGAATTCCGTTTCGCCATCCTTGCGCGGATTCAACCAGCGGTATTTACCCACATGATAATGCGAATAGAATTTGGAGAGCACGAACGATGGATTCACGCAGATGCGCGGATAGCCGCGCAGCATCTGGGTGTAAAATCCGCCCATCGAAGTGCCGACGATGATGACGGGGTCCACCTCTTTCACGAGCGCAGTGAGCATCGTCATCGCCTCATTCGGATCCACCGGAATATCCGGCGCCACCACCTCTAAGCGGTCCTTTGCCGGGCGGGCATAGAATTCGCGCCGCAGCATCCCGATCGTACCACTCGCCCCCGAAGAAGCGAACCCATGTAGATATAGCATTTTCATTCGAGTGTATATTATATCATATTTCGGGCGAATTGGGTAGTGGGAGGCGCTCGGCCTTTAATACATCATCCCGAACATCCAGAGCGGGATTTTGTTGCCGCGACCTACTTCGACATCGTCATTGACAACGAACGACTCCTCGATATCCGCGATCTGATCAAAGCACTTCTTCGCCCCGCCGACCTCAAAAAGGAACCGTCTGTCCACCAGAAAATCTCCTTGCGAAGGAGATAGGGTTTCGTGTCCGGCGGCACGCAACTGATTGACGAAAAAGGTCTCGCGCACCGCTCCGACCTCGGGATTGCGCACCAGCGCATGCATAAGATTCGGATCGCCGAGAAATATCTTCTCCACAGTTCCGAGACGTTTGAGCTTCGGCTCAGCAAGCGAAGATCGGACCGTCTGCACTAGTTTCGCTGCTTCCAATACCGAAAACATTTTGATTCCGGCATTGCGATCAGTTTCAAGTTCACGATAAAGATCGGACATATTGGGGGTCTGCGGACAACTCCCGGCGAGCACCATAAGCATTTTCTTGATCTTGCGAATCGTCGCAGGCGTGACATCTATCACTGCCGGCACATCCGTCTCCAGTACATTCCCGACCACCGCAGAAAGTCGTTCCGAAAACTGACTCGAGATCGACCGATACAGCGGATAATAACCTTCCTTCAAATACCTCCGGAAAAGCGGCAGTACCTTCACTCCGCGCTTGCCAGTAATCTTCGCCGCGATCTCACGATGTGATTTGACAATCTCAGCCAATGTCAGCGGTTTCAAATTAATCACGCCTTCCAGCGCCAGAAACTCGCGGAAGGAAAGTCCGTTCAAATCGTAAACCGCCTGTCTTCGCGAAAGATCGGCCTTCAACTTCGTCAATTGTAGAATAGACGAACCGCTGTAAACAACATTGAGTTTAGGATACGAATCGGCAATCGTCTTCACCAGCGGCTGCCACTTTTCCGCATGATGTACCTCATCCAGAAAAACATGAGTGTACCCGTTCGCATACAACCAATCGACGACCGACAGCACGTCATGCGACGCAAAATAAAGATGATCGAGCGCAAGATACACCGCTTTGTCGCTCCTCGCACCGAACGCTTCCTTAATGTGTTGCAAAATCAGCGTAGTTTTACCCATGCCTTTAGGACCTTTGATACCAATCAGCGGATCCTTCCATTCGATGAAATCGTACAAATAGCGATGAAATGAAGTATCCGCAGAATTGACCAGGCGCTCGGAAGTGTCCAGTAAAGGCTCGATTGTATCAAATGTAAGTTTCATATTTGCATTCACTAATTTAGTAGCAAAATTGATGTTTCAAAGCATTAATGGTGGGTAGTATAGCATATTGAAGAAGATGTGTCAAGTGGCGGCGCTCGGGGCGGTAGCGCGCGCCCGCCCCTTCGCTGGGAACACACATTGTAAGAGATAAGAGATGAGAGAGAAGAGAGAAGATGGGGAGGTGAACTAAGGTATCACATACCTTAGTTCACCTTGCT
>R14__coassemble_729_pt1 | contig 20395 bp, 15 predicted proteins | sample R14__metabat2_high_PE_051 | metagenome-assembled genome bin R14 | reverse complement strand
ATCAAAATAACTTCTACCCTTTATATCATAACGCCTCGCTTCGCTGAACAAAAAAGCGACCATCAAATGCTCCACATACGAAACAATCGTTGGACGCGACACCCTTTCTTTATGCGCCGCCTGCAATGCATTGGCAATATTGGTAGGATTAGTCAATGAACCGATTCCGGAGCATAAGAAATCAGTAACCTGGTTTAACACTTCCACTTTCGTCACATGCCTGCGTTCAATTATATCCTTCAAGTAAACTTCATCGAAAATCCCTTTTAAATAATTCTCCCGCGAAGCATCATCTGGCCTAAGCACTGCAAAAGGCATCCCGCCAAAACGCATATATCGATCTAACGCCGTACGCTTATCTCCACCCATGGCCTCATAATACTCACTGAAGGACAGTGGATGCATCCTTATCTCATCTCCCCTCCCTCGGAATTCCGTTAAAATATCCTTCGAAAGCATCTTAGAGTTAGATCCGGTTACATATACATCCAAACCGGCAATGTGTAAAAAGCCATTGAGCGTATCGTAAAATGTAACTTTGCCGCCATCCGGCAAATACGGATTCTCCACCGCCTCGCACAGCTGAATCTCATCAATGAACAAATAACAATCCGTGTTGAGGGGACGTGAAGCACGCCACTTTTTCACAGTCTCACCAAGATATATAGGATTTCGGCAATTAAGATTTGCCACATCATCCAACTCTATTACACAAATATCATCCGCCGATACATTTCGCTCCCTTATCAGCCACTCACGAAATAAAGTCTTCAATAAATAGGACTTTCCCGAACGGCGAATTCCGGTTATGACTTTAACCTGTCCATTCCACATTCGCTTTTTGAGCGCCTCTAAATAACTTTTCCGTTCAAATTGCATCCTACATCTCCGCATTTTCAGTTTTCGCCGTTTTGGGCTAAAGTTGAAAGTCGGTTTTCAACATAACTCCTCATATTATATCAAAAACCCCCGCCTCTTGTCAATAGCCTCCCCCGCTCTCTTATCTCTTATCTCTCTTTTCTAAGCTCGATTGTGAAGGGTCCATCGTTTAAGAGCCGAACCTTCATATACGCGCCGAAACGTCCCGTACCCACCCGAGCTGGACCCAGTTGACTCTTTAGCCCTGCGACATAGCGCTCATACAACCGCTCTGCCAGTTCCGATTTCGCGGCGGGAGAGAAGCCGGGACGATTCCCATGCTCTGTATCGGCATAAAGCGTAAATTGCGAGACGACGATTATACTTCCTTCAACATCCACGATCGACCGATTGGTCTTGCCGTTCTCATCCTCGAAAATTCGCAGCGCAATCGTCTTACGGACGAGTTCATCCACTATCGCCTCGTTATCGGTATGCGTAACCGAAAAAAGAATGAGGTACCCTCGGCCAATCTCCGCCACCTTCTCGCCTTCGATGGTTACACTCGCCTCGCTCACCCGTTGTATCAACGCTTTCATGCTTTCAACTCCTATCGATTATTTCCAGATGGAGATGGCGCGGAGGATGTCGGAGAAACGTACCTTGGCTGCGGATGAATCATGCTCGGTGCCGAGCACAATTCGCATCGCGCAAGATTCGAATTCCGCATAAATCGCATCCGAAATCCGATCAACAATCAAAACTTCCGGTAGCTCTCCCCGCCGCTTCGCATGCTCCACCAACATCTTAATTGCGCTACGCGTACCCGCAGTATACTCCGCGATCCCCTGCGACATATTCGCACCCGTACGCACCATGCCAATCACAAAATCAAATACCGCAATTACAAATTCGCGATTCTTGAACATTACATCCACGACATTGTGGCACACCTTCTCCAACCGCTCAATCGCCGACACCCTACTCGCAATCACATCCTTGCACTCCGCCTCGATCTGGTCAGTAACCGTCTTGATTGAAGCATCCATCACTTCCCGCTTGGAACAGAAATAACGATAAAGGACAGTTCGGGAAATTCCAGTCGCCGCCGCAATCATCATCAAGGACACATTCTCGTATCCTACCTGACTGAAAAGCCGCAATGCCCGCTTCGCAATCTCCAATTTACGCTCTTCGTGATTGACCTTCTTAGCCATGGTTTTTCTCCTTGTAATAAGTCTTAAGTTCCCCGCCCACTTCGACTTCCTTAAGAAACGCCGCGAAAGGTGCGTTCTTAGGTGTAGCCACAAAATCAATCGGCAACCGCCTTCCCCAACGTGCCGCGATCCAGTTATACATGAAATGCTCCAGCGTTCTCCCCATCGCCCGACAGCTCATCACAAAATCGGTGATGCGTCCTTCTTCAACAATTACATACCCCACAATCCCCTGCTCGCCGTATTTGTCGGAAGTGGAGAAGATGAAGAGAGAAGAGAGAAGAGAGGAGAGATTAGATACGGAGCGACGCAATGTCGTCGCGTTGAACTGATTGGTTTTGGACGCCATCTGGGCAAGCCGCTCCAGATCGCGCGCCTCCGCGGGACGCGCCTCCACCCGTAAATCAAGATCGCCGAGATATTCACTCTTACTGCGCAGACGATTGCGATAATCAGCAACGCGCAAACGATCCTCACGCGTCGGTGCGGACGCACTAAAGAAGTATTCCTTAAGCCGACGCATGAACTGCGCCGTAGGCGGCGGCACAAAATCAACTACCGTTACCTCCGGTAAATGCGCCTTCATCTGGGCGCGCTCATGCGGATTATCATCCACGAACACTACGGAGTCCACCCCGAGATTAAGCTCCCGGCAGGCCTCGATCAGATTGCCAGCCTTCGGTTCCCAATTGACCGCTTTTAGCGTAAAGAAGTCCATTCCCTCAATCGAGCCGGGATCGTTCTTGGAAAGTAAAACGAGCACCACACCTTCCTCACTTAGCGCCTTAAGGAAAGCTTGGAACTCCGAATACGGCTTTAGGGCGTCCCTTCCATCCTCACTCAAAATCCCTTCCCAAAGCGTATTATCCGCATCAACAGCCAAAACCTTCTTGGCGGACGACATAAGCGACCACTTAAACTCTTCCACAATCGCCTGAATACCGGCAACTGAATAGGGACATCCTGCAAGCGCCTTAAGCCGCTCATCGTAAAAGCCGTCAACTTCCTTCGCCAATACCGCTTCGTGGGACGTCACATCGTAAGTTACCTCCGGAATCTCCTCCGGAGTCGCAATCGTATAGCCCGCCTCGCGAAAATACCGCTCGAGGATTTCTAACTGAACTGCACCGGTAAGTCGAATTTTCATTTTACATACTCCCAGTCAAGTTCATTGCAGGCGAAAGTCGTTTTTACCGGCAAAAGCCGAATTCCATAGCGTTCCGGTTCACGGGCGATCGGGGAATGAACGGTTAAGGCGAAACGATGCCAGAAACAGGATTGGATAAGTCCCCTTTTAGCTAGGCCCTTTACATACTTTTCCGCCGCGCGTTGCTCGGCTTTAGTTTCGGTGGGGAAATCATACATCAAATACGCATGCACAAAGATCTTCGCCGCCTTAAAGGCCGTTAAAACTTTCTCCGCGCCTTTAAGCGTTATCCCCTTATTCATCAACTTTAAAAGCCGATCATCGGCGCATTCGAGTCCCCCGGTAACGCAGACACATCCCGCCTTCGCCATCTTCTTCGCCAGCGCCGGAGTAAAGGCGGCATCGAAACGGATATTTCCCCACCAGCAAAGATCAAGCTTACGCTTCAAGATCTCATCGCACACCGCCGAGACTAATTTAGGCGGCATTGCTTCGTCCACAAAATGGACATCCCTCCTGAGCGCCTCCATCGCATCCACAATCGCTTTCGCGCTGGGCATGCAGAACTTACCGATATAAGGTAAGACCACATCGCAGAACGCGCATTTGTGCCAATAACAGCCCGGCGCCATTATGAGCTTTACCCACTTGCCGCAATTCCAGAGATTGGTCACGAAATTATCAGTCTCGACGATGTCAAAATATTCGGACCAATCAATGCCGGTATAATCGGGAGCGACGAACGGTTCAGTAATCGGGGAATCAAACTCGATCGAATCGAAATAGCGATAGGGACGCTTATCCGTCATCCTTCTCAGCTCGGTATTCACATAGCCCCCGCCGAGACGCGTGCGAATGCGCGGAAAATACCGCTTCAAATACCGCGCAAGCTTAAAGGCGCCGACCAGCGTACCCGGGAATGGACAAGTAATCCATACTTCGGTGGGACGAGTACTCGCGATGGCCGAGCGCAGATGACGATATAAAGGACGATCAATCACCCCGCGCCGACGAATTTTCTTCTCCAACGGACCAAACTCCGGCAGGGATTGCGCGAGCTTTTCGGCGTAACGTCCAAACCCGAAATCGGGATCGACCTTAAGGCGGATATCCTCCGCCAGACGTTCGATTACCTTACTCGCCTCGCGTTTCGCTTCCAGCGGGGCGTTACCCCCGAGAAACTCCAGCAACTCGCCGGTCGTTTCGTCCCCATACTCCAGAAGCACGTCCCTTACGACCTTTATCGAAAGATCGCACTGGTACGCTGTCACCCCCTGCTGTTTGAGCCAGCCTAAAAGATGCATGGTTGCAGGATACGGCGTATTCGTCTGCAACAACGGCGGCGTCAACAGCAGGATGCGCTTTTTCACATCGCTTCGGCGAGTGCGGCGGCAAATTCCGAGCACTTCACCTCTTTAGCGCCCTCCATCTGACGGGCGAAGTCGTAAGTAACGGTTTTCGCGGCGATTACCTTATCCATCGCTGCGATTACGAGGTCCGCAGCTTCGGTCCAGCCCATGTAACGGAGCATCATCTCGCCGGAAAGAATAAGCGAACCGGGATTCACCTTGTCGAGTCCCGCGTACTTAGGAGCGGTACCGTGAGTCGCTTCAAACACCGCAACCCCGGTCTGATAATTGATATTCGCACCCGGCGCAATACCTATACCCCCTACTGTAGCTGCGAGCGCATCCGAAACGTAGTCACCATTGAGATTCAAGGTCGCGATTACATCATATTCCGCGGGACGCGTCAAAATCTGCTGGAGGAAGGCATCGCAGATGCAGTCCTTAACGACGATCATGCGTCCCGTCTTCGGATTCTTAAACTCACACCACGGTCCCTTATCAATCAGCGTCGCCCCGTATTCACGCTGGGCAAGCTTATAGCCCCAATCCCGGAAGGCGCCTTCGGTGAACTTCTGGATGTTGCCCTTATGAACGAGCGTAACCGACTTGCGGTCGTTATCGATCGCATAATCAAGCGCCGCCTTGACCAAGCGTTCGGTACCTTCCAACGAAACCGGCTTGATGCCGATCGAGGCAGTCTTCGGGAAGCGGATTTTCTTAACTCCCATCTCATTCAACAGGAACGCCTTTACCTTCTCGACTTCATCCGTACCATTCATCCATTCAATACCGGCGTAGATATCTTCGGTGTTTTCCCGGAAGATCACCATATCCGTAAGCTCGGGACGCTTCACCGGGGAGGGAACGCCCTTAAAATACCTGACCGGCCGCAGGCACACATAAAGATCAAGCTCCTGACGCATCGCGACATTGATCGAGCGAATGCCTCCACCGACTGGGGTCGTAAGCGGTCCCTTAATCGAGACGAGGGAATCCCGGCATGCATCGAGCGTCGCCTGCGGGAGCCATTCACCAGACGCCTTAAACGCCTTTTCACCGGCGAACACTTCGAGCCAATCAATCTTGCGCTTACCCCCGTAGGCCTTCTCAACCGCGGCATTCCAAACCAGCATAGCGGCCCGCGTAATATCGGGTCCCGTGCCATCCCCTTCGATAAAGGGAATTACCGGATTATCGGGTACGCAAAGCTTACCATTCTGCATCGTGATTTTTTCGCTCATTTTCTACTCTTTCTCATTTTAGGGTTAATCGTCCAAAAGGTCCTCCGTAAGCACGGACACTGTCTTACGGGAAATTACAAATATCGCATCGGAACTGCCAATCGTGGCGAAACGTCCCCCATCCGCCTTGCCGCCGATCAGGATATTCTTGCGGGAGGCGCCTTCTTTTTCCACATCAATGGCGATCGTGCAGAATGGTTTTTCCAGTCCATATCGCGCGATCTCCGAAGCGGAGGACTTAACCGCCTCAACCCGCTCCGCCGAGAGGGACGCTACCGTCTTCAAGAGTTCCGCAATCGCCTTCTCATCAATTGCGCCGCCTTCCTGAGGTTTTTCCACATTCCAAACCTTGCGCTCGCGATCATAGACGAGCGAGACGACCGCCTTATCCGGTTCCCCGTAAGTAACCACGATACGCTTCACGAATTCCGGATCGATCCGAATCATCTCCAGCGAGCGCAGCGATTTCAAGTCAGAATCCGCAAACACCGAATTCTTCACCACCAAAGGCGCGGTATTGGTGTTAACGGAAATCGTCCACCCTTCTTCCGCTAAATCCTCACGGGTAAGCGCGAACATTTTCTTCAAGAGCTTCATAGCCGCTTCCGAATCCGCCGGAGCGGAAACCGGAGAATCCATACGCCACTTACCTGGGACATCATCCCGCGCGACTACATACGAAAGCGCTTTATCGGCAATCGCGAAGGACGCGATCTTGCTTTCTTCCAGCTGAACGAGCTGGGAAGAACGCAGCTTATTCGCGGCGTTGGCGAGTTGACTCTTTAAGGAGCTATCGACAGTGGCGATTTCCACACCATCATGCACCAGAGCATACACATGATTGGTGATCGCTTCGTTGCCGAAGAAAATCCGATGTTCGCCGCCTTCCATCGTCTTTACGGATAGTGAAAGCGCATTTTCGGAGTCGAGTCCATAGCCCGCCAACAAGGCTCCGGTTACCGTACGCGCGTCAGTGACGATTCCGGTCGGCCAGATGAAAGCATTGATTCGCGCGGTCGCAATCGCGTTTAGGAAGTCCTTAACTCCGGCGTTAGAAGCGCGTTCGTCGCCGAGGTACCAGGCGTCCCCCTCGCGCCGGACCGAAACTGCCGCTTCGCCTGGCGATTTTACGCTGAACTCGACAATCCGGTCCTCCGCGCCCAAAAAGAGCCGACGATCACGAAAGTCGACGACTTCCACCGCCAAAGCGCGTTCCAATTCCGCATTTACCAATAAAACCCCGGGAGCTTCCGAGCCGACTACATAGACGGAATTGGTGGACGGCGAGAGCGAGCCGAAAGTAAATTCATATTGGTCATCATCCTCGGCGAAAATCACCTTGCGCGATTTAGCGCTGAAGCCAAAGTCGTTCTTAGTACGACCGAGTTTCAAAAGTTCCTCTTCCGAGAGTACATCTTCCACCAAAGCCGTCGAGAACCGATCCATCAACTTCATAACCGCCGCTTCGTCCACCCCCGAAGCACAAGGCTCGGTCATGCGCCAATGTCCATCGGCAAATTTCAGTTCGATCGCCGGAGCTCCGGGATTTTCAATGCGGATTAAGTTCAGATGCACATCAGGGTCGAGCAATTCCCGATTCGTCTGTCTGGACGACTTACGCGCCGGAGATAATATAAGATACACATTGCCGGCAAGGGTCACGAGCAATGCGATCAGCAACCAGAAAATGGCCTTGCGACTGCTCATAGTTTACGCCTCCTGCGCCAAATCGGCATGGACATCAAAAGTAACAGTACCACCGGAAAGACCACGGCGCCATAGATGATGAGATTCGTCTTAACCGTACGATCGAGCGCCGGAATCATTGACGCTTCCACCTTATCCCCGCTGATCACAGCGGACCCCGAAAGATACGCGATTACATTGAGGAAGAAGTCCCGATTGGCATTCGCGCGTTCGGCGAGCTGTCCATTCATCACAAACGTCGGGTCGCCGATGACGACGATTCGAGTGGGACGAAGCGCCACATCTCCGCCGATACCTACGCCACGTTCTGCCGCCGCTACTACTGCCGTTGAACCAATCCTGGCGAGCGGAGTAAATTCGATGCGATCGGCTCCCACCGCGCCTTCAGCAACTGCGGACCCCGCAAACGTCAAAGGATTCTCCAGCACAATCCGCGAGCCCGAAAAACCGGACGTAATTGCATGATCGGCAAAGTCCGAAACGATTACATCACTGCCGGAAATCGTCCGAGCGTCCGCAAGCGTCTGGACCGATGATCGGATTCCCCACTGCGGCAACAGCGAGGCGACGCCATCATCTCCCGGCGGACCCATCAAAACGAGCATGCGTCCACCGCCCTTTAAGTAGCCATCCAACCGACCAATCTCGGTACGCGAAAAGCCGTCCTTCGCGCCAGCAACAATCAACATCGCGCAATCCGCGGGAATTGCCTTAGTATCGGCCAGATCGAGGGTGAAATTGCGGTAGCCATCGCGCGCCAATTCCCGGGCGATATCGCTCATCCCCCAAGCATCATAGACGGTAAACGCGCTCTCGCCATGACCAACGGTCCAATAGACATCCCGACGTTGCGGAGGCATCGCGATCTTACGGATGGAAGATGCGATCAGCCGATCGTCAAGTCCATCAGCAAGCGGCAAAGCGACGGAGCGATGTCCCTTCTCAAACACGATCGAGCGTTCGGTGGCCCCGAGGCGAATCAGACGTTCGGCAGGACCTAAATCCCACGCAGGGTCCACATACCTAAGCGTAACTTCTGCGCCGCCGGCAGCCTGGGCATGACTGCGCAGGGAACGAAGCGCGATTGAGGTGGGACGGAATGCGGCGTCCTTGCGGGAGAGGAACAAAGTCACGGTGAGACGTCCCGACGACTCGCTCAAGACATGACGAAGACGCGGCGAAGAACAGACCTGTCCCGAAACCGGAACATCGAGCACCCAGTCAAACGCAAGCGCCAGTTTGGAAATTGATGCGGCAACTAAAATCGCCAGGGTAATCGCCAAGCCCACTGCAAATCGGGCGCCTCGGGAAGCGCGACCGGCGAATCGGGTAAGCAATAGCGATTTGGACGCAATAAAACCAAAGAGCGTCCCCAATACCAAATAAATCAGAATCGTCCCACAGGAGAAAACTCCGGCGGAGAAATCCAAGACCTGTTCCTCCAGCGGTAATTCCAATACCCGTGGTAACGCCACCATAATCAAGAGCGCTGCGGAAACTACTGCCGCTGGACGAATAAAGAGCGCACTCACCGCAACTGCGACCACACTCCAAAGCGCACCTTGTAAAAAGAGAATGAATAGGGCGGAAAAAGTTCCGGCGAAGCCCGAAGAGATCGCAAACTCCGGACAAAAATACTTAACGAACAATATGGCCGAAATATACGACCCCAATATCGTTAGCGCCTGAAAGAGCCACACCCCAAGCGCTTTGCCGATTACCAAATCGCGTTCGCGCACCGCAATTGAAAGGAGGAGATCGAGACGTCCCGATCGACGCTCCTCACTGAACGTATCCATCGCCAGGAACGCAATATAAACCGGCAGAAACTTCGCAGCCGACATCGCCCAGATGCTGATGAACGATAGGCGACTCCCGACAGCATTGACGAGTCCCGAAATCGTAAAGAAGAACGTCGCCGCCAAGAAGAGCGCCGTCGCAAATATGAGCGACCAGGAGCCACGCAACGAACTTAAAGTACGGCGGAAGGTGACTTTAACCGTATTCATAGTTGCGGACCTTTCAATTCGTCGAGCATCCGCGCTTTAATGCCGGCGCGATCCGCCCCCGATACTGGCACTGAGGCGGAAATAACGCCGTTTTTAAGCACTAAGAAACGAGTGGTCCACGCCGCGAAATCATCGAGTTCGTGTCCCGTAATAATTACGGACGAAAATGCCGCTGCATCCGAAAGAATACCGGCGATCGACTGCCGCATTGTCTGGTCGAGTCCCGCCAAGAAATCATCAAGCAGCAATACCCGCGGATGCAAGAGTAAAGCGTCCGCCAATGCCACGCGCTTTTTCATGCCGGCGGAAAGCGCGGAAATCGGCGAGCGCAACATCTCCCCGAGGCGACACATCTCCACCGCTTCATCCACCCGCCGACGCACCCGACGCGAAAATTCGCCTTTAAGCTTCGCACGATAGACGAGATAGGCTTTTACCGTCATATCCTCATAGAGCGCAGGATTCTCCGGCAGGAAACCGAGTTGGCGACGATATTTTAGGGGACGTTCAAAAGCGTTCACGCCCTCCGAAAGAATCGTCCCCGAATTCGGCAACAGGAGCGTTGCGAGGATTCTTAAAAGCGTAGTTTTTCCCGCGCCATTGGCGCCGATGATGCTCACCACTTCACCGGGGGAAATCATGAACGACACGTCCTTTAACACCGGACGGCGATCATAGGCAAAAGCGATATTACGAACTTCGAACATTTATTTACCGCCTTTAAGTCAAGAGTTCTCCGAGGTGCATGGAATGCGAGGCCTTGAGGAGCACCAGATCACCGGCGGAAACATCAAGCCGGAATTTCTTCTTCAAGGTTTTAAGCTCCTTGTAAACACAGTGGCAGAGACACTTCGAGCTCATTTCCCCAACGCCGATTACGAGCGGCAGTTTAAGCGCCATCGCATGATCGAAGACTTTACGATGTAATTCTTCCGAGCGCTCTCCGAGCTCAAACATATCCCCCAAAACCGCTACATGCTTACCGTCGCAAGGCATCTTGGCGAAAGTATCAAGCGCCGCAATCATGGAATCGGGATTCGCATTGTAAGTATCGTCAATAAAGGTAACTCCCCACTTCTCAACTAAACGCCACCGCGCCCCCGGGAGCTTGAAATCTTGAAGCCGCGCCGCACACTCTTCGGCGCTTACCCCGAGGCGACGGGCGACATTGTACGCAAGGCGCATATTGGCGAGATTGTGTTCGCCGGGCAAGGGACACAAAAAAGGCGGATTTTCAAGGTCCGGAGAATCCCACCGTAGACCGAAATCACGGGCGCGATTTAAGAGCGTCATCTTCTCGCGCTCAATACCTTCACGCGTGTGGAAAAACTCGATGTGAGCCGTCCCCACCGACACCAACACCCCGATATCGGGATTGGCAATATCGCACAAGGCGGCGATTTCACCAGGATGATTAGTGCCCATTTCGAGCACGAGAAAGTCCGCGTCTTCCGGCGCATTGAGAATCGTCATCGGTAGTCCGATATGATTATTGAAATTGCCTTCAGTTCCGGGACACTTAAGAAAGCATTTCAAAAACTCCTTGGTCGTAGTCTTGCCGGCGGATCCAGTAACCCCAATAACCTTTCCCTTGAATGCTAAGCGCTTCGCCTTCGCCTTCGCCTGCAGAGCTTCGAGGCCATCGATAATCTCCGTCGCTCCCGCTGCCAGAGCGGCAGGAATAAACTCGTGACCATCCACCTTCTCGCCTTTCAAGGCGACAAAGCCCATGCCCGGCTTGATTTCGCGACTATCGAAGGTGTAAATCAAGCGACTCCCCGTTTGGAATTGCGGTAGAACGCGACGAGCCGCTTAACTTCATCGAACTGCTCGATATCGTTCTCGACACGCTCCAATGCCTGAGTGCGGTTAAGTCCATCGCGATAGAGAAAACGATGGGCTTCCTTTAACGCCTGAAGGACGTCCTTCTTAAAGCCCCGGCGCATGAGCCCCACGGCATTCACCCCGATTACTTTAAGCGACCCTTCGACCATATCGCAGAGCATATACGGCGGTACATCCTGACGGATTTTCGCCGCACCACCGACCATCGCGTGGGTGCCGACGGTGCAGAACTGATGGGAGCCGGTCATACCACCGACGATCGCGTAGTCCTCAAGATGCACATCCCCCGCGAGCTGCACCGAATTCGAGCAAATGCAATGGTTGCCGAGAATCACCCCATGCGCCGCATGGCAGTAGCACATAAAGAGGCAGTCGGATCCGATGATCGTCTTTTCCCCGTCCGCAGTGCCGAGATGCACGGTTGCGAATTCGCGGATCACCGTACGATCGCCGATTTCGACATACGAAACGGAACCTTCCTGATATTTAAGGTCCTGAGTTTTCATGCCGATCAAGGCATAGGGAAAAATCTGACACTGTGAACCGATGGTGGTGTGACCATCGATAATCGCGCCTTGAGCAACGATCGTGCCGTCCCCAAGGACGACATCGCGGCCGATATGCGCATAAGGCCCGACTTCAACATCAGCGCCCAGCTTGGCGCCATCTTCAACGATTGCGGTAGGATGTATCTTCATAGGTGTTTCCTCGTGAATTTAGCCGCTAACAAGAAACAGATGAGTACCGGCAGCCAGATTAGATATTCCGGATGCAGATTGAAATTCTTTTCGAGCGACAGCATCAAAATTACGATCATGTAGTATCCGAGCGATACCGCCAACGAAATCGCCATACCGACCGTACTCTCCTTGCGCTGCGAACGGATGCCCAGCGGGATGCCGATCAATACGAAGCAAATGGACGCCATCGCGAAGACGAAGCGCTTCATCAATTCGACTTTCGCCTCGCAAAGATCATTCATCACGAGCCGTTTAAGACTGCGTTTATCCTTAAGGTCGCCGGGAGTTTGTTCCAGCTTCTGGGAAAGCTTGGCGATTTCGCCCAAAAGCGGCCTGAAGGCGAGATCCTTAATCCGTGGATGATACTCATTCTTTCCGAGCACATTATCGATAGTATAAACAAAGCGATTAAAGCGCGCCATCGTCGGATGTTTATCATCCAGCGGGTCAACGGTCATCCGATAGAGCTCGAGATTCACATTGGCACCATCCTGAATGACGAGCGCTTTTTCGGCGGTGATGAGTCGATCGACACCGCCGTTGGAATAATCAAGCGCCACCACATCGTAAAGCCAGTTGCCTTCCTTAGCGCCGAAATAGAGCTTTACCTTCGGAAAATCATCGATCATGCGTCCCGGTTCCAAGAGGCTTAAGCCCGCGCCTACCGAAACGCGCGCTTTGAGAGTCCGCCGGATTTGATGTCCCCTCGGGACAACTTCATTATTCACGTAGAACCCGAGCATCGTACATAATACACCGAAAAGAATCGGCCACTTCATCACCCGCATGAGATGGATTCCACACGCGCGCATGGCAGCGATTTCACTGTCGGCGGACATCCGGGAGAAGACGAGAATCGCGCTTACCAACAAGGCGAGCGGAATCGACCACTGCAACGTCTCCGGTAGACTCACCAAGCAGAATTCGCCTACGAGCGACATCGGCACGCCATCCATGATGAAGCCGATGATCTGCACCAAAAGGCCGATCGTCAATACGAAGGACAATACGAGAAACGCCAGGATGAAACTGGAGAGGAAACTTCCGAAAACGTATCTCTCGATGGTCTTCATCAGAATTTAAGTACGAAATAATTCTTCTTGCCCGAACGAAGCACCGCAACGCCGTCCTTAACATCTTCCGCTGCAAAGACGCGTTTGTCGTCCACCTTCGCGTCATTGAGCGAAAGCCCGCCTTGCGCCGCCATTCGCCGCGCTTCGCCGTTGGACTTAAACATCCCATACTGCGCCGCTACTGCGAACACCGCCTTGCCGACGCAATTCTCCAGCGTCGCTGCGGCACTCGGCACATTCTCGGCCTTGGCAACATCCGCAGCGCTCTTCTTCGCATACAATGCTTCGGTCGCTTCCAGCGCTTTTTTGAGTCCCTCCTCACCATGTACCAGGCGAGTGAGTTCCTCAGCCAGCGCCTTCTGCGGAATACGTGCTTCGGGATGGGCCTTCATCTCCGCTTCCAGCGCGGCGATTTCGTCGAGGGACTTCATCGAGAACACTTTAAGATAACGGATAACGTCCGCATCTGCAGAGCGGAGGAAGTACTGATACCAATCGAATACGCTCGTCATCTCGCCGTTGAGAAAGAGCGCGTTGCCTTCGCTCTTACCGAACTTCTTGCCGGTCGAGTCCAAGAGGAGCGGGAAAGTAAGCCCGAACGCCGTCTTGCCGCGCATGCGATGGACGAGATCAGTGCCGGCGGTAATGTTGCCCCACTGGTCCGCACCGCCGACTTCCATCTGACAGCCGTAATTATCGTAGAGATGGAGGAAGTCGTTACCTTGCAGAATCTGATAGGAGAATTCGGTGAACGTAAGCGCACCTTCACTCGCTTCAAGACGTTTGCGGACCGATTCCTTATTGAGCATCTGCGGCACGCGGAAGTTGATCGCGATATCCCGCAAGAATTCAATCGCACTCGTACCCTTGTACCAATCGTAGTTGTCGACCAGCATTGCGGCGTTGGGTCCATCAAAATCGAGAATGCGCGCGAGATTTTCGCGGATGCCCGCCTTGTTGATTTCCACCTGCTCGACCGTAAGCATATTGCGTTCGGCACTCTTGCCGGAAGGGTCTCCGATAAGTCCCGTAGCGCCACCGACAAGCGCGATTACTTTATGTCCCGCCTGCTGGAAACGCTTAAGCACGATGATCGACACTAAATTTCCCGCCTGCAAGCTACGAGCGCTGGGGTCAAAGCCGCAATAAACGGTCATCGGCTTTTCCAGGGCCTTTTCGATTTCAGGATCAGTAAGCGCTTCGACCAATCCCCGAGCTTTCAATTCTTCCAATAACGTCATATCGTTTTCTTTCTTTGATAATTATGCCTAAGCTAAACCAATGGTAGTTATTCCGGCGATAAGGCAGTAAGGTCCGAACAGCCAGAACTTATCACTCTTCAAACTCTTGAGGAGCAACGCGAGCGAAATATAGCCGACGATCGCCGAAAGGAGCGCCCCGTAAAGCGTAAGGCCCCAACTTACCTCATTGACCGCAGGGGTCGCCTCCATTATCTCCAAAATCGCAGCGCCGGCGATTGGCAGCGAGGACATCAAAAACGAGAATTCCGCACTCTTCGCCGCTTCGACTTTAGCACTGCGAGCCGCAACGAGCGTCATTCCGGAACGCGACACTCCCGGAATGATCGCGAGCGCCTGCGCGACACCCATTAAAAGCGCACTCGAAGTCGTAACTGACTTATCGCCCTTCGGCAAAACTTTGGTAATCGTAAGCGTAAGGCCGGTAAAGATCAGCGCAAACCCGACCATTAATGGACTTTGAAAAGCCGCTTCGATATGGTCCTTAAAGCATATCCCCACAATGCCTGCCGGTACTGCACTTAGGACGATTTTAAGGAGATACCGCCAATCGCACTCCTTCACAATCCGCACGATTACCTTCAGGTAAAAAGCGAATACCGCGAGCAAGGTGCCTACGTGGAGAAAGATATCAAGCCGCATTCCCGTATCCCCAAGACCTAACAATTCCTTACCCAGTACGAGATGTCCCGAACTGGATATCGGCAGGAATTCCGCGATCCCTTGGAGAATCGACAATAGTGTTACTTCAAGCATTATGGTGTATTATATCAAAAAACCGGCTTGAGTGGACGAAAAACCAGACTGTCGCCAGCCGGGGACAACTTGCCTTTGAGCCGAGAAATGGACTTCCCCGAGAGGATCAAATCGGCAAGTGGATCTTCCACATACTGCTGTATTATCCGACGAAGCGGACGCGCTCCCAAGGCGGAATCGTATCCCTTCTCAATCAGGAAATCCTGGGCTTTTTTCTCCAATTCCAGCGAAATATGCTGATTTTCCAGCCGTTTTTCAAGCGTCTTAAGTTCCAGTTCAAGGACCGACTTCATATCGACCTTGTCGAGCTTCTTAAAGACGATTAAGTCGTCAAAGCGGTTCAGAAGTTCGGGACGAAACGTACGCTTCGCCTCGCTCATGAGCTTCTCCTTCAACACCTCGTAGCTGGTTTCGGCGGTATCCCTTGCGAAGCCGAGGGAGTGGCCTTCGCGTGCAAAGTCAAAACCGAGGTTGGCGGTGCAGATGATGATCGTATTGCGGAAATCAATCACCCTTCCCTGTCCATCGGTGAGACGTCCCTCATCCAGAATCTGCAAGAGCATGTTCATCACATCGCCGTTCGCCTTTTCGAATTCATCGAACAGCACCACGGAATATGGACGCCTCCGCACCTTTTCGGTGAGCTGTCCGCCTTCATCATAGCCGACGTATCCAGGCGGGGACCCTACGAGCCGTGAAGCGGAATATTTCTCTTGGAATTCGCTCATGTCGAGGGCAATGAGCGCCTTCTCATCCCCATACACTTTCTCCGCCAGCATTTTCGCAAGGTACGTCTTGCCGACGCCTGTCGGGCCGAGAAAGAGGAATGAGCCGATGGGACGTTTCGGGTCCGCCATAAACGCACGCGAGCGTCTAAGCGATTTCGCGACCGCCTCGATCGCCGGCTTTTGTCCGATTACTACGGACGACAATGTCTTTTCCATGCCGATCAATTTTTCCGCAGTAGTCGCGTTCATCTTTTCAATCGGCACCCCGCTGATGAAACTTACAGTTTCGGCGATGTCGTTTTCGGTGATTTCGATTTCCGCTTCCGCGTGTTTACGCTTCCACTCGGCGAGTTCGCGGGCGAAGTTAGCGGAGAGCACGCGGATATCTTCGCGATATCCCGAGGCGCCGTCAAAATCTCCTCGCGCGACATAATCATCTTTCATCGCGCGCATCTTATCCAGCTGTTCCTGCATCTTGGTGAGCGACTTCGGCCGGGCACTCGCCGCCGATCTTACTCTCGCGCCGGTTTCATCGATTGCATCAATCGCCTTATCCGGTAACTGACGCGCCGGCAAGTAGCGGGCGGTAAGTTCAGCGGCGGCACGCAATGCCGCATCCGTATAGAACACGGAATGGAACTCACAGTACTTCGGCGCGATGCCTTCGAGAATGCCGATCGTATCCGCAATCGAGGGTTCGTCCACTTGAATAGACTGGAAGCGACGCTCCAAGGCCGCATCCTTTTCAATGCTCTTATGATACTCCTTAAGCGTAGTCGCGCCGACGCATTGCAACTCGCCGCGCGCTAAAGCAGGCTTAAGAATATTCGCGGCGTCCATCGCGCCTTCCGCGCCACCCGCTCCAACCAGCGTGTGGATTTCGTCCAAGAAGAGGATGATGTTCCCCGCGCGCTTGGTCTCGTCGATAATCCGTTTAAGCCGCTCTTCGAATTGTCCACGGTACATGGTCCCCGCAACCATCCGCGCCATATCGAGCGCGACTACGCGCTTGGACTGCATCTTCTCCGGCACTTCTCCACGATGAATCGCAAGCGCCAAGCCTTCGACGACTGCAGTCTTGCCGACGCCCGCTTCGCCGATTAAAACGGCGTTGTTCTTGGTGCGACGAGAAAGTACCTGCACGATGCGCTTAAGTTCTTTCGCGCGTCCAATCACCGGATCGAGCTCGCCTCGACGTGCGAGATCCGTAAGATCACGTCCATAAGCATTGACGGTCGGAGTTTTCACCGCCTTGCCGTTTTCGCCCTCAGTTTTCGGAGCGGACTCCTCCTTCTCCTCCGGTTCGCTCGCATCGGTATTCTGACTGCCGCAAGCATTGAATTTATCCTCGGTAAGCCCGGCGTTGAAGAGCAGCTGAGCGGCGGCGTTCTCGCCTTCTTGCAGCATGGCGCGCACCAAATGGACGGTGCCGACGGTTACGTCCTTACCAGTCTTAGCGCCCGCCAATTCTCCGGCGCGATCGAGCACTTTCTTCGTGCGGACGGAGATCGGGAGCGGACCTCGCTGCATGACCGGAGTTCCGGCCGCGCCCATCATCATCTGCTTCATCGATTCGGAGAGTTCCTCCAAATCAAATCCGAGCATTACGAAGCGCTTGGACGCCTGACAGGCAGGAATCGCCAGAATGGACATTAAGATGTGTTCGCACGCGATATGGTCAAACCCGAATTGCCGCGCGCAACTTGCGGACGCATTGATCGCGTCCGTTGCATGTTTAGAGAATACCATTGATCTCCACCTCCTCAAATCGTTCATTCATATCATCGGCACGTTCGCCTTCCACCCGCTCGCGCTCTTCCGGCGGCAGCATATCTTCCGCACTGCTTAGATCCTGTGCGCCAGCGAGCTGTTCAAGTTCCTTAAGCGTAATCCCGGAAAGTTTCTTCGCGAGTGATGCAAGTCTAAGCGGGGAAAGAATATCCACCACTTCCGCCGGAGTGAGCAACCGACAATTCCTAAGAATCGCCAACGCCCGATGAATGGAATCGCTAAATAGCCGCGGCATTTCATGCTGCAGCCGAATCCGCGCATTGCGCTCTTCATTAAGGAGCGCTTCCAAGACGCGTTGTACCTTATCCTCCGGCTCATTACGATGACAGAGCGAATAGATATGGCCGACATCGTTCAGGCCATCCGCAAAACGTCCCTTAAGTTCGAAATCGAGCGCATGCAGTCCACGTTTGACGGCATCGAGTTCGCCAATCAAGAGGAGTCCTTCGAGATGGATGCCGCCGACATAGCGGTAGTTCCGATGGACCTTCGTGAGCGGAACTTCTTTAAGTCCCGCTTCGCCTTCCTCCGACTCCTGCCGCTTTGACGCTTCATGCTGGGCGATCGTCTTTTCCAGATCGTTCGCCAGTTTGCCGAAGGCGTCGATCAACGAAGAGATGAATGGTGGAGGCGCCTCTGCACCGTCCTCTTCTTCGGCCTTTCGCACCCGACGTTTTTCGCTTTGCGCACACTGATGGCAGACGTACAGTTCTTCCTCAACGCCGTTCTTCTCCAGCGTTACTGCCTCTTCTGCCTCCGCTTTATGACACATTTCACATTTCATAGTTGCGTATTATATCATATTTTATCGAGTTTGCGTTTAATTGATGAGCGGGAGGCGGTGGCTGAGAGGGGGTCTTCCGGCCAAAAATGTTTGGGATAACGGCCTTTCATATCCTTACGAACCAGCTGATATGCCCCGCGCCAGAAACCGGCGAGGTCTTTGGTAATCTGAATGGGACGTTGCGCCGGCGAGAGCAAAGTCATCACAATCGGCACCTTGCCATCCGCCACTTTCGGTGTTTCCATAAGGCCAAAACACTCCTGCAGCTTGACTGCTACCGTCGGCTCGTCCCCTTCATAATGAATCACCATGTGACTGCCGCTGGGGACTTCCATGCGCGCCGGTGCAAACCGGTCGAGCTGACGTCGGTCAAAGCCATTATCGGCGAGGACAGAATCCAGCACCGCCTTGAGATCGAACTTTTCAAGGTCCTTCCACTTGGTAAATCCACTCAAGAACGGCAAGAAAACCCGCGGTTCAAGCAGAAAACTTTTACCGCAATGTTTAAACATGAACTCAATACGGCTTTTATACTGCAAAAGTTCCTTCGTCCATCCAGGCAAATTCTCCACCCCCTTCTGCCGAATACCCTCGAGCATCGCTTCCTCAACTGGCAGCGCTGCGTATTCTTCACTCCGCGGATTACGCTCGGCAATCGTCATCGCCCCGAGTTGACGCCTGATAACCGCTTTCACCCGTTCCGCCGCACGATCCCATTCACAGTATGGAACTTCCGTAATCTGCTCTCCGAAGTACGCTTCAATTTCCTTAAGCGTAATTGGCGCTGCCAGAAAGATCTTGGCGTCCCCCGGTCGATCATCGAGTTCCGCCGCTACCAAGAACGGCTCTTTGGCAAGTGGATCCTCAGGTGGCAAAAAGGCGCCACGTCCCGAGACCATCTGGAAGGTAGCGTTGCCACGATTGCGGGCAATGCGGTCGGGATAAGCGAGGGAGAGAGAAGAGTGAAGAGAGTAGAGAGAAGATGTTGAGTGCGAGTGGGAAGCAAAGCGGCGGGCGAGTTCACGCATGCGAGGCGTGGGACGAATGTAACGGATGTCGGTTTCCGGTCCACGCGCACCTTCTTCAATAATCGCTGCGAGCATGGGATCGCCGCCTTCAATGAGCATATTCGCAAGCCGCGGATGCATGGGTAGGGACGCCATACGCTTGCCTTTTTCAGTAAGTATGCCATCCTTGATCGCACCTAAGCGCGTCAGCAGTTCTACCGCCTGCTCCCAAGCTGCAGCTGGCGGCGGAGTCATCCACGGCAAATCTTCACGTTTGGTCGCGCCCCAGGCAAAAGCGGTGAGTACAGTCGGTGCGAGGTCCGCATCCAGAATCTCCGGCAGCATCTTTTTAGGACGCGACCCCTCCTCTGCTTCCGTCCAAAGCCGATAGCAGACGCCCGGCTTGACGCGTCCCGCACGTCCCCGACGTTGCTCCGCCCGATCAAGCGTAAGCGGTAAGGTTTTGAGTCCCGACATCCCAGTCGCCGGCGAAAATTTCGGTACGCGCATTAGGCCGGAATCGACTACCGCAGTTATGCCTTCGAGAGTGATGGAAGTTTCGGCGATTGAAGTCGCGAGGATTACTTTGCGTTCAGTGGAGGACGCAAATACGCGGTCTTGTTCTTCCTTCGGCAAGGATCCATATAACGGCAAATAACCGGAGTTAAGATTGCGCTTGATTTCCCCTTCACCCGGAAGAAAACATAGTACATCCCCATCCGTCTCTTTCAGCGCACGATCAATCGCCGCTGAAAGCGGGAGGTCGCCAAGATAGACGGTTTCCACTGGAAACATCCGGCCTTCGGCATGAACGATTTCCGCGCAAAGAAAAGTGGCGACAGCGTCCGCATCGAGAGTTGCGGACTTCACCATCTGCCGCAAAT
>R14__coassemble_692_pt1 | contig 21247 bp, 17 predicted proteins | sample R14__metabat2_high_PE_051 | metagenome-assembled genome bin R14 | reverse complement strand
ACTCAGGGTGTGGATGGTCGACGCACTTTTGAACCTGATTCCCACATCCATAACGGCGTAATCGTCTTATCACCGGCGGCGAAAGTGGCGTTTGCCCAAGGTGCGAAAGCGGCATATGCGGATTATGCGGAGAATGAAGTTACCTTAAATGCGTGGCGCGAAGCGGTGATTGTCGAGGCGGGACTTAAGGCTGAGGTCTTAGAGCCGGAGATCAGGGCTTGGCTTGAGCAGGCGCTCACGACTGAAATTGAAAATGTGCGGTTGGATGCCCGTGGTGTTCAACGCGCTTTGGCGGCGCGGTTGCAGCGGCAATGGATTGATCATCCCGAGGTGTTTGATGGCATCCAAGATGTCGGGGAGATTGCCGATAAACTGAAGGCGCAGTCGCTCAAGCTGGTCTCGCAGGCGATTGAATCGGAGGTGTTGCCATGATGTTGTCGATATTTTTCGCTGCCGCGCTTTCCGCAGGCAATGCAGAGTTTGATCGTGCTGCGGTTCATGGAGCGATGGATATTGCGCTGGGACGGGAAGTGAAGCGGCTGGAAGCGTTTGGGCCCAAGGCTGGCGATTTGGCGAAGCGGATGTTGGCTGACCCTAAGAGTTACGATACTGAGGCAAAAGCGAAATCAAAGGCGCGTGATGATTTTAAAGAATTGCTCGCCGGGGAGTATTCCGCTTCGGTGGCGGCGCTTGCGGAACGACTTGGAGTGAAAGCGGAGGAGTTTTCGTCCGTGTCTCCGGATGGATTCGGCGCTGATGAAGCGATGTTTGAGCGTTGTTATGCTGAGGAGCGTCAGCAGGCGTGTACGATTCAGGCGAAATCGATCGCCGCCAAGATCAAGCCGTCCGAAGCTGATTTCGGGGTGAAGACCGAAGAGGCGATTCGCAATGATCTCGTGAACGCAGTATTAGCTCAGCAACGGACGGTGGTGTTTGCCGAAAACCGTAAATTTATTTCCGAAAATATCGTGGAGCCGGTGCTGGATTCCGCTCGAAAGGAACTTGCGCGTCAGCGGGAGCTGCTTAATCGTGTCCATTGTGCGGCATATGCTCCGTCGGTTTTGGAAAAAGAATTGGCGGCAAAACTTAAAAACGATGTGGCTGAACATCAGGCGAAAATTGCAGGTGAGGGCGTTATGGTTTGGGAAGTCTTCCCGATGGTATTGAACGCGGGCGTAAAAGAAGCCGCCGCTCGACAGGCGCTGAAGGTGGTTGCGAGTGTGATTGACGAGGTGGAGATGCCGGTGAATGTTGAGAACTTGCGGCGCACTATCGCCGGTGATCGCCGTGGACATTATAAGGCCGAGGACTCCGAAAAGCTTTTCGGTAAGGTCTTTGCCTCAGAATTGACCTCTAACGCGTTGGCCAAAGTAATTGCCGATGCTCCCGTCGCTGAACGGGAGGAGTTCCGTGCTTTTGTCTTGGCTCATCAGCATGAAGCGTCACTTGGAAAAGCGATTGAGGCGCGAGTTAGACGGGAATTGTTGCCGCAGCTGCACGAAATCCGTCAGGCGATTGCGCGATCGGATGCTGAACGACTTTGGCCGACCTTAATGGATGGTACTTGGTATCCGGAAGCATCGCTCGGGGATGAAATCTGCGCGCGTAGTGATTTCGCCAAGGTTATCCGGAACTGGCGTCAGCAACCGGAATTTGTGGAATTGACTCCAAAAGGGTCTGAAGAAGGCTTGTTGGCAGAGACCGAAAAAATGGCGTCCGCAAAGATTGCTCGTGCCTTTGAACTTACCCGCAGCGCCATCAATGCTCAAAACGCGGCGCTGGATCGGGTGGTGCCGGAGGTGTTGGGGGACGCTAAGGACCGCAAGGCGAGTTGGTATCGTTTTACACCGGATTATGTGAAAGTGGTTGATTTGCTTACGGAAGGGGTCGAGGATGCTTGGGATGAGGTGCGGGAGAAGGTGCTCTGGGGCGACGACAAGGAGCGTCCCGAGAATGCCGAGGAACAGCATCGCGAGCTTTTCCCGTCTGTTAAAAAGCGGATTGATCTTTTGGCGCGAACAATTATGGCGGAGTTGGAGAAAACGGAAGTAGAATCGCCGCCAGAGGAGGAAATTGAGCTTATTACCATCAGTGTTGAGCGCAAGGGAGATAGTCTGGAAACTAAAATTGAGCGTGGCGGTAGCGCTGTATTTGAGAAGCGTTGTCCGGCTAAATCTGGTGATTTCCGCAAGGTCGGTGGTGCGCTTACCGAGAAGCTGATCGAGGTTTTCACTATTGACTAATCGTGCGTTTTTCGCTATAATACCCACATTACAACTTAAATAAGGAGATTTGTCCATGGCAACAGAGCAGAAACAGGGGACCAATTGGGTCGCTGTTATCACGATGATGTTCATCTACGGCATGATTTCGTTTGTAACGAATCTCGCCGCGCCGATGGGTAAGGTCTGGCTGCTCCAGAAGGGCATTGATGGCTCGAATATGCTCGGCATGATGGGCAATATGATGAACTTCGCGGCGTATCTCTTCATGGGCATTCCCGCTGGTAAGATGCTAGCGAAAAAGGGTTACAAGTTCACGGCGATGTTCGGTATCGCGACGGGTTTGATCGGCGTCGCTATTCAGTATCTTTCCGGTTTCGTTCCGTTTGCGGCGGATGGCAATGCGATCAAGCCGTTCTGCGTCTATCTCTTCGGCGCGTTTGTCTGCGGCTTTGCGGTCTGCATGCTAAATATGGTCGTCAATCCCATGCTGAATCTCTTGGGCGGAGGTGGTAATCGCGGCAATCAGCTCAATATGATCGGCACTACTTTCAACTCCCTCGCCGGAACCGCGACGCCGATTCTCGTAGGCGCGTTGATTGGGCAGATTACCAAGGATACTGTGGTAGCCGATGTGAATCTCGTGATGTACATCGCGATGGCGGTATTTGCGGCGGCGTTCGTTGTATTGTCCTTTATCCCGATCAAGAATCCCGATCAGGGTTCGACTACCGAAGATATTCCCGTTTTAGCGCCGCTTAAGTTCCGTCATTGCCTGCTCGGGGTAATCGGTATTTTCATGTACGTCGGTATCGAAATTGGCATTCCCGCGACGATGGATCTTTGGCTTTCGTCCGCGAACGGTCCGCTCGTCAAGGCGGGCATCAAGAATGCTGCGGGCATTGCGGGCATGATGGCGGGTACTTACTGGTTCTTGATGCTTGTCGGCCGTACAATCGGAGCTTTCATCGGCGGTAAGATTTCCTCGCGCATCCTGATGAGCTTCACGACCGCGGTTGCGATTATCCTCATTGCCGTTGGTACGCAGGTAACGGAGGTTTCCTCGAAGTTCTTCGTGTTCACCGGTTCCGGCTTTGAGGCGGTGACGGTTCCGCTTACGGCGGTGCTTTTCGCGCTTTGCGGACTTATGACTTCGATTATGTGGCCGTCGACCTTCAATCTTGCGACGGAGAAGCTTGGTAAGTATACGGCGGCAGCGTCGGGACTTTTCATGGTGATGGTCGTCGGCGGCGGAATTCTGCCGCTAGTCCAGAACGGTATCGCCGATAAGTTCGGGCACATGGTTTCCTATATCGTGCCGGCGGCGGCGCTCGGCTATCTCTTTGTTTATTCGGCGTTCCTTTCCAAACCGCCGAAGAATATTGAAGACCTCGTAAAATAAGGAGCGGTTATGGCGGAAGAAAACAAGAAAAGCGGAAATTTGGTTGCCATCGTCACGATGTTCGCACTCTATGCGATGTGCGGCTTCATGACATATCTCGCGGCGCCGGCCGGTCGTATCTGGGGCGAAGCCGAGGGCATCGCCGGTCATGCGACGCTCGGGATGATGGGCAACATGATGAACTTTCTCGCGTATCTGCTTATCGGCTATCCGATGGGAATGGTGCTGCAGAAATTCGGCTATAAGAAGACAGCGCTCGTGGCTACCGGACTCGGGGCGGCTGGTATTCTCGTGCAGCTTGCGTCCGGCTATGTCGACCCTGGTAAGGTCGCGGGGATTCCCGGCGCGTGGTTCATCTATCTCTTCGGCGCGTTTATTTCGGGCGCCTCGAACTGCTTCTTGAACGGGGTTATCTGTCCGATGCTCAATCTGATCGTCGGCGGCGGCAACAAGGGCAATCAGCTCAACCTCGCGGGTGGGGCTTGCAATTCGATGTTCCAAGGTGCGGCGATGGTGGTAGTGCCGGCGATCGTCGGCGAAATGAATGCCAGCACCAAGTTCGCGGATGTGACCGGCGTATTGCTGGTCGCGGCGGCGATCTTCATTGCAGCTACTTTGATTATCGCGTTTCTGCCGATTAAGAATCCGACGGAGAAGGCGACGGATGTAGTATACGAAAAAAGCGCGCTGGCGTTCCGTCACTGTCTTTTCGGCGTGATCGGTATCTTCCTCTACATGGGCGTCGAAGCGGGTATTCCGGCGGCCACCAGTTCAAAGGATATTCAGCTTTTGATGGGCGGCGGTGATGCGGCTGCGGTCATGGCCGGCACTTTGGGCGGGCTCGTGTTCATTCTCATGCTTTGCGGACGTCTCCTCGGTGCCGCTTTCGGCGGCAAGGTTTCGCCGCGTGCAATGCTGCTTGGCGCTTCGGGGCTTTCGCTGGTGTTGCTGGCGGTCGGAGTTACACTCATCAAGTTCGGTGTGACAATTCCTTGGGAAGTCACTGGTAAGGAAGGTACTACCGCAACGGTCATTCAGGTGCCGGTGGGCGCGTTCTGCTTCGTTATTATGGGGCTTTGCACCTCGGTGATGTGGTCGGTGATTTTCAATCTCTCCACCGAGGGCGTGGGCAAGTATACCGAACAGGCGTCGGGTCTCTTTATGACGATGGTGGTCGGCGGAGGGCTTCTCCCGTTGCTGGCGACTTGGATTGGGGATAAGGCGGGCTTCCTCGTGAGCTTCGTCGTGCCGGCGGTGTGTCTCGCGTACCTCTTTATTTACGCGCTGGTGCTTTCGAAGAACGTCAATCCCGAAATCAAGATCGACTGAAATACTTTTAAACTAAAACATAAAACAGGAAGGAACGACAAAATGCTCAATCAGGAAGTTTACGACAAGGTAGTCGCCAAGTTTGAGGAACTTTACGGCGCTAAGCCGGCGACGGTTTCGTATGCACCGGGGCGTATCGAAGTGCTCGGTAACCATACCGACTACAACGAAGGTTACGTATTTTCGGCGGCGATCGATAAGGGCACGTTCTTCGCGGTGTCGCCCAGTGCGGACGATAAAGTCGAACTTTTCGCGCTCGATATGAATGAGAAGTGGGAAGGAAAGCTTGCGGACGTCAAGAAGGTGGAAGCTGGCGCTACTTGGGCCAATTATCCGCTCGGTACTTTCGCGTGGCTCTTCGGCGGTAAGCCGGTAGAGGCCAAGACGGGCTTCAAGGCGGTCTTCGGCGGTAATATTCCTCTCGGCGCGGGGCTTTCTTCTTCCGCGGCATTGGAGATGGCGACGGCGCTTGCACTCCAAAAGATATATGGAACCGCGTTTGACAAGACGGATCTCGCGAAGATCGGTCAGAAGGCCGAGCATACCTACGCTGGCTGCCCCTGCGGGCTTTTAGACCAGGCGTCCTCCATGTACGGCAAGGCGGGCGCGCTCGTCAAGAGTGATTTCCGCTACAACACTTTTGAGAATGTCCCGCTCGGCGACAAGGTGGCGTTCATGATGGTCAAGTCCAACGCCAAGCATGCGCTGGTGGACGGCGCCTATGCCTCGCGTCGTCAGGCGTGTGAGGACGCCGCTAAGTATTTCGGCTCGGTTTTAAAGGGCAAGAAGGTCACCCACCTTCGTGATGTCACGATGGCGGAGTGGGTGCTCTACCGCGGCGGCCTGAGCGAGACTACCTCCAAGCGGGCGGTGCATCCGATCGGTGAGGATGAGCGCGTATTGCAGGGGGCGGCATTGTTGGAAAAGGGCGACCTTTCGGCGTTTGGCGCGCTGATGTTCGACAGCCACGAATCGAGCCGAAACTGGTTTGAGAATTCGTGCGAAGAACTGGACGCGATCATCGATGCGGCGAAGGCGATTCCTGAAGTATACGGCGCGCGGCTTTCCGGTGGTGGTTTCGGCGGTAGCTGCTGCTTGCTGGTGGATCCGACGGCGGCCGATAAGATCGCGGCTCAGATTTCGCGTGAATACAAGGCGAAGTTCGGTGATGAGCCGGTATGCTCGCTGATTCAGCCTTCGGAAGGAGCCCATCTCGTATGAAGCGAGCGGTATATGTTGCGGCGCTGATGATGGCGCTGACGGCTTCGGCAGGGGTTTTTGACACGCTTATGCAATGTCGGCGTATCGATGGCGCAGTCGAGGCGAAGTTGCCGGTTTCCGGAGAATGGAAAGCGGCTGAAGAGGGAAGGGGCTATCCGCTCGGCACGTATTTCCGTTGTGGTGAGAATGGTTCGGCGGTGATTGCGTTCGGTAAGGATGCTACCGCGGAAATCGGTGCGGGAGCGTCTTTCGGGACACGTGCTCAGCCGCTCGGGATTCTTTCGCGTACGCTGGTCTTGGCCGGCGGTGAGGTGAAGCTTAATCTGCCGCCTTCGGTGAAGGATGGTTTATTTACGGTTACGGCGCCTGGGTTCTCGGTTAAAGATCCCGCCGGCAAGTCGTACTATAAATATACGCCTACCGGTGATGGCGATGAGGCGATTGTTCGCTGCGTAACCGGAGTAATGGCGGTCGAGGGCCGGCATTTCACGATTCCGCAGATGCGGGCGGCGGATGAATTCCGCATCCGTACTTCGCATGATAATCTCGAGACCATCATTTACGGTCTGATCGGTGATTACATCGTGAAACTCGACCGCGGCATCGCGAGCCACACCGAATTTGACGACGAGGGTAATTCCAAGGTGGTGTCCGCTCCGGCGGCGCTCGATTGGCATCTTTCGCCGGAGACCAAGGTGCAGATCAATCGGGCGGTGCCGTCCATCGGCGAGCGGATGAGTGTGGCGGTGATGACCTTCGACGCCGCCGGTAACCTAATGAACAATTTTGCGTTTGCCGAAGGGCGCGCGGAAGTAAACACCGGAGAGCTGGTGGCGAAAGCCGTCTCCGATAACGAAGACGCGGCTAAGACCGCTGAAGCCGAAACGACCGAGGAGATCGAAGAGACCGCCGAAATCGAAGAGGAAAGCAGCTCCGAAGATAACAATAACAACAACAACGAATCCAGTGAAACGGAATCGGAATCATCAGATGAGGAAGAATAAAAAATGGTAATCCAGAAGTTCAACAAGTTAATCCGTAATAAATGGCTGTGGGGTGTTTTTGCGATCATCGTTGGCGGCGCGTTCGCCTTTGATTTCGCCATCGACTCGCTATTGAGCAATGATCGTCAGGAGCCGGTGAGCAACTTCGGCGCCGGTAAACTTGCCGGGGAGGAAGTTGACCTTGCCGAGTTTCAGGCGATTGCGGAAGATATCCGCGGTTTCGGCCGGATGCGTTCCAATAAGGATGCTTCCGAGGTAAATCTCGAAGCGTGGCGTAATTATGCCGCGATTAAGATTGCTGATAAGAACGGCATCGCTGCTACTGACGCAGAAGTGAAATCGATGATTCGCAACGATCGTAGCTTCCAGCAGAACGGCGCGTTCAGCTTCCAGTTCTACAATGCGCTATTGCGCGAGAACGGGCTTACTCCGGAACTTTACGAAGCCTCGCTTCGTCGTCAGCTTACGCTTACGCGCATCGGCAAGACCTTGCTTGAAAGTGCAGCGTGGACCTCGCCGATGGAACTTGATCAGGCGATTGCCGATATGACCGACACCTTCACGGTCAGGGTTGCGACTTTCACCGAAGATAAGGACGCGAAAGCTAAGGTTACGGTGGATGATGCGGCGCTTAAGAAGTGGTATGGCGAGAATGTGAAGAGCCTGGAACTGCCGGCGCGCATGAAGATTCGCTATGTGAAGTTCAATGCCGCCGATCCGCTGGTGCTCGCCAAGATGTCCATTACTGAGGATGAAATGCGCGATCAGTACGACGCCACTATCGATAAGTACACTTCGACCGACACCAACGGCGTGGAGATAGTTAAGAAGTTTGAGGAAGTCAAGGACGGTATCGAGAAGGACCTTAAGCAGATTGCGGCGGTTTATTACTTCGAGACCAATCTCAACTTCCGAGCATATGCGGTAAAGGCGGCGAAAGGTGCTTCGCGGCTGGATGAAATCGCCCGTGAGGATGGCCTCAAGGTCGAAACCAGCGATTGGTTCTCGGCGGATGGCGGCTATCAGGACGGCTTCATGGTGCGCGCTTCGAGAGTCTGCCCGGGTGCGAAGGGTTTCGCCGAAGCGGTAGCCGAACTTGATCCGGAGAATGACGATTTGCGGTATGCGATTTTCGCCTCCGACAGCGCGGTGTGGCTTGCGGAACTTAAGGAGACGAGTCCCAAGCATACTCCTACTTTTGAGGAAGCGAAGGAGCCTATTCGTCCGCGCGTACTTAAGGCGGCTCAGGCCGATGCTTTCAAGGCGTCCGTCGAGGCGATTATCAAGAAGGGTGCGGAGGATGTGCTCGCGGCGAAAGATGTAACCACCAACCTTACTTTCTCGGTGGCGGATATCCAGCCCAATCAGTTCAAGGATCAAGTCCACGTCGCTCGTGCGGCCTCGAAGCTCACCAAGGGCGGTGTTTCCGATTTCACGCTCGTTTCCCCGGGCAAGGCGATCGTAGTGGTGTGTGAAGACCGCATTGCCGGTGATGCGGCCAAGGCGATGGTGCTTCGTTCGCAGGTGCAGAACGATGTTGCGCTGCTCGCGGCGAATCAGTTGCCAGACGCTTGGCGCAAGTGGAATCTCGAGAATATGGGTTTTGAACCGGGGGAGCTTACTTCCACGGAGAAGATTGAGATCGAAGAATGACGCTTAAATTCAAGCGAATCCATCCGGACGCCATACTGCCCGCATATGCCCATTCGAGCGATGCGGGCATGGATGTACGCTCGGTCGAAGAACTTACGATTCCGGCGGGTGAGCGTGCGTTGGTGCATACGGGGCTGGTGATGTTATTGCCGCCGATGTACGAAGCGCAGGTGCGTCCGCGTTCGGGCTTGGCGCTAAAAAACGGGATAACTGTACTCAATACCCCAGGCACGATTGATTCCGGATATCGCGGTGAGGTAGGGGTCATTTTGATGAACCACTCGAAGGACGCGTTTAATATCCGTAAAGGCGATAAAATCGCCCAGTTGGTGATCGCGCCGGTAACTCAGCCGGAAGTGGTCGAGACGGATACGATTGACGATACCGACCGTGGTGAAGGGGGCTTTGGCTCTACCGGAGTATGATTTTAAAGGTCTATAAATACGGCGAAAAGGTATTGCGCGAAAAGGCGCAACCGATCGGGGCGGTGGATGATAAACTCCGTCAGCTTACCGAGGATATGCTCGCTACAATGCACAAGGCGGGCGGGGTCGGTCTCGCGGCGCCGCAGATTGGTCGGAGTGAGCGGTTCTGCGTGATTGACATTCCCGAGGGCTGCGATAACGAAGAAGATGCGCTTTTCAATGCGCCGATTTCGATGCCGCTTAAGCTCTTTAATCCCGAGATTCTTTCGATGGAAGGCAGCGAGTGCGATAAGGAAGGTTGCCTTAGCTTCCCGAATGTCGGGGGAACGCTCACGCGGGCGGCGCAGGTGACCTGTCAGTATTTGGATGAGGATAACCGTGCGCAGATCATTACGGTCAGAGGATATCTCGCTCGGGCGATTCAGCACGAAGTCGATCATCTTAACGGCGTACTCTACATCGACCGGATGAGCGCGGTGGAACGTCTCAAATATGTCGGTAAACTTAAAAAGCTGGCGAAGGCGAACGGCGGAGCGCGTTGAAATTTAGCGGAGGTAAGATCATGGCGACATTTCAGTATATAGCGAAGGATCAGTCCGGCAATCAGACCAAGGGCACAGTGGAAGCCCACGACCGCAATGCGGCGATTGCGGCGGTGCGTGCGCAGGGATTGATGCCTACCGCACTTGGCGAGGTGAAGAGTGCGCCGGCTTCCGCGCCGGCGGCGAAAAAACCGGCCAAGGGAGCGCCGGCGCCGAAGAAAAAAAGCGGACTCAACGCCGATATCAAGATCAATATCAAACTGCCGAGCTGGATGCGCGGCAAAATCAAGACGAAGGTACTTACCCAGTTTACCCGTCAGCTCGCAACGCTTGTCAATGCGGGGCTGCCATTGATGCGCGGTATTGAGGTCTTGAAGCGTCAGACCCGCGATGAACAGATGATGGAGGCCTTGAACGGTATATCCGATAATATTGCCGCCGGTGGTACGTTCTCCGAATCGCTTACGGCGTTCCCGAAGATTTTCGATAAGCTCTACATCAACATGGTCAAGGCCGGTGAAGCGGGCGGTGTGTTGGAAGTCGTGCTCGGGCGTCTGGCGGACTTCGCGGAAAAATCCGAGAAGATCAAGAACAAGGTGAAGGGCGCGATGATTTATCCTATCGTGGTACTTTTGGCGGCGGTGGGTATTACGGGCTTCCTCCTTTATACGGTGATCCCGAAGTTCGAGCAGGTGTTTGATGATATGCTCGGCGGTGAAGCCCTGCCGGAAATCACCACGATGGTAATCAACGCTTCGAAGTTCATCCAGAACCACGGCGTGGTGGTGTTGGGTATCATTGTCGGCTTGGTAATTGCTAAAAAGCTCATCGGTAAGACTGAAGGGGGTGCTTATTTCTTCGATGCGATGGCGCTTAAGATGCCGGTTACCGGTACGCTTGCGCAGCGCTCGGCGGTTTCGAAGTTTACGCGTACGCTCGGTACGCTTCTCGCTTCAGGCGTGCCGATTTTGCAGTCGCTCGTCATTACCCGCGATACTACCGGCAATCGCGTGCTTACCAAGGCGATTCAGGCGGTGCATGATTCGGTGAAGGAAGGCGAATCAATGACCCAGCCGCTTTCGCAGTGCAAGGTATTTCCGCCGATGGTGGTGTCGATGGTGGAAGTCGGCGAAGAAACCGGCGCGCTCGCGGATATGCTTACTCGTGTCGCCAACACTTATGATGACGAAGTCGACAACGCCGTAGCGGGTATGACGGCGGCGATCGAACCGGCGCTCATTATCGTATTGGCAGTTATCGTAGGCACGATCGTTATCGCGATGTTCCTGCCGATGATCAAGATCATTTCGTCCGTTTCCGGTGCCGCCGGTTGATAACGGGCATGGTTCGGGTGAAAATCGAAGGAACGCTACCCAAGGCGTTCGGTTTGACTAAACGAGAGCTTCAGTCGTTCGCAACTAAGTTTGCGGACACTTCTTCGCGCCGTATCGGAATTCCGTTTAACGATATTTCGGTAATTCTTCAGGATGACTCCTTCTCCGCCGAAGTGCATTTGGCCATTAACGGCGCTGAGGGTCCCACCGATGTCATCACCCAGCGCTACGATCCTATGCCCGGAGAAAAAGCGGGCATATACGGAGAACTTTATGTCAATTGCGATCGTGCGTTAAAAGCGGCTCCCCATCGCCAGAATTGGAACGCAACGAAAGAACTGCTTCTTTATATTGCCCATGGTATGGATCATCTCTCCGGCGCTGACGACTTGACTCCCGCCCAATACCGTACCATGCGCCGCCGCGAATTATCCTGGCTTTGAAGCCCCAATATACCTTTTGCCATGGGAGGGTGCGGCAGTTTTTCGCTTCTGGAATTATAAAGTTTCTGCTGGTAATTGCTCCCTGAAATATGATATAATACGCACTAGCTATGAATTTGTTAAAATTATTGTTTGGTACGAAAAACGAACGTGAGCTGAAAAAGATTTGGCCCATTGTCCGTGAGATCAACCGTATTGAAGCGGAATATCAGAATCAGAATTTCACCGATGAGGATTTTCCGAAGAAGACGCAGGAGTTCAAAGACCGCTTCGCCAAGGGCGAATCGCTGGATGACTTATTGCCCGAAGCTTACGCGCTCGTAAAGAATGCCTGCCGGCATTTGGTCGGCACCACCGAGGAGGTATGCGGGCATACGCTTACCTGGAACATGGTTCCATTCGATGTGCAGCTCATCGGCGGTATCGTGCTCCATCAGGGGAAGATCTCCGAAATGCAGACGGGCGAAGGTAAGACCTTGGTCGCGACCCTCCCGCTCTACCTCAATGCGCTCACCGGCAAGAATGTACAGCTCGTAACGGTAAACGACTACCTCGCGCTACGTGACGCGACGTGGATGGGCCACCTCTACAAGTATCTCGGGCTGACCGTTGGCTGCATTCAGAACTCGATGGATTCCGAAGAGCGCCGCGCACAGTATAACTGCGACATTACTTACGGCACCAACTCGGAATTCGGCTTCGACTACCTCAGGGATAACGGCATGGCGCAAAGTCCCGAGCAGGTGGTGCAGAACGGGCATAACTTCGCGATTGTGGACGAAGTGGACTCGATTCTCATCGATGAAGCGCGTACACCGCTTATTATTTCCGGTCCGGCGACAGTTTCGACTTCGCATATCTACAACGAGGTGAATCCGCTGGTGTCGGCCATCGTAAGGGTGCAGACTTCGATGTGCAACGATCTTGTACAGGAAGCGAAAAAGGCGATTGAGTCCGGAGATACGCAGTTAGTAAAGGACCGCCTCTATCAGGTCTATCACTCGATGCCGAAGCATAAGCAGTTAATGCACCTTTTGGAGAATCCGGAGATCCGCAAGCTGCATGAAGATGTGGAAATGCAGAGCTTGTCGGAAATGTTCAAGGAACACGCCCGCGAACTTAAGGATGAACTCTACTTCACCATCGATGAGCGCACGCGTGAAGTAGCGCTTACCGATAAGGGCTGCGTTAAGATCTGCCCTCAAGATCCCCAGCTCTTCGTATTGCCCGATCTCGCCGCGCAAATGAGCGCGATCGACGGGGATAAATCGCTTACCGATCTCGACCGCATCGAGAAGCGTCGCGATGCCCAAAGCGCCTTCGTGGAGAAGTCCGATCGAGTGCATGTGGTAGATCAGCTCTTAAGGGCCTATTGCCTTTATGAGAAGGATGTCGACTATGTAGTTCAGGATAACCACGTCTATATCGTCGATGAATTCACCGGCCGCGTATTGCCCGGGCGGCGTTGGTCGGATGGTCTCCATCAAGCGGTGGAAGCGAAGGAAGGCGTCGAGATCGAGAAAGAATCGCAGACGCTCGCGACGATCACGATTCAAAACTACTTCCGTCTTTATAAGAAGCTTTCCGGTATGACGGGTACTGCGGAAACCGAAGCGCGGGAGTTTAGAGACATCTACAAACTCGATGTAGTCTCGATACCTACGAATCGTCCCGTAAACCGCATCGACTCCAACGATCAGATCTATCGCACCGAACGCGAGAAGTTCAAAGCGATTATCGCGGATGTCGAAAAGCGCCATCAGAAAGGTCAGCCGATTCTTTTGGGTACGGTCGAAGTCGCAACGAGCGAAGTTTTGTCGCGCATGCTCAAGCTCGCGCATATTCCGCATGAAGTTTTGAACGCGAAGAACCATGCACGCGAAGCGGAAATCGTGGCGCTCGCTGGACAACCGGGAGCGGTTACGATCGCAACGAACATGGCGGGCCGTGGTACCGATATTAAGCTCGGGGAAGGCGTGACTGCGCTCGGGGGATTGCATGTAATCGGTTCGGAACGTCATGAATCGCGGCGTATCGACCGTCAGTTGCGGGGACGTTGCTCGCGTCAAGGCGACCCTGGTTCGAGCCAGTTCTTCATCTCGCTGGAAGATAAGCTCATGCGGCTATTCGGGTCCCAGCGGATTTCCGGCATCATGCAGCGGTTGGGACTCAAAGAAGGCGAAGTGATGGAGCACAAGTGGCTCAATCGTTCGGTCGAGACCGCCCAGCGTCGGGTCGAACAACAGCATTTCGCCGTGCGTAAGCGTACGCTCGAGTATGATGACGTAATGAATAAACAGCGCGGGGTTGTGTATGAACTGCGCGGGCGCGTACTTAGGGGCGATGCGGAAGCGGTTCATAATTTAGTGCTGGATGTAATGAACGATCTCGTCCTCACCCAGGCTGAGCGCTATCTCTTCGACGCGAAGGATGGGGCGCTGGGGGACTTCATGGACTGGCTCGGGGTGACCTTCCCGGTGACAGTTACCGAGGAGGATATCCGCCCGATGATGGGCGAACCGCTCAAGGCCGGCGAATTCGTGATGCAGCGCGTGGAGCAGGCGTATGAGACCAAGTGTTCCGGTGAAGATCCGGCGGTGTTGCCGCTCATGGAACGCGGGGTATTCCTGCAGACGATCGACCGCGAATGGCAGGATTATCTAAGGGCGATGGATGATCTCAGAACGGGCGTAAACTTAAGGGCGTATGGTCAGCGAGATCCGCTCATCGAATACAAGAAAGAAGCCTTTGAGATGTTCGAGTCGCTGATGAACACCATCAAGACTAAGGTCGTATCCGCTGAATTTCGCTGCGCGACCGCCCAGCGCATGCAGTCCATGATGCATTTGATGGCGGCGGCACGCACCAATCAGGACGATATCACGATTACGGATGCTGAGCGCGCGCCTTCCGCAGGCAATCGCGCGAGCTCGGGCAAGACGGTTGGGGATGTGTTTGCGTCAATGATGGCGAGCGTGAAGGCGCAGGGGGTACAAGTCGCGCCGAAACCAGTAGCGAGTGTTGGTCGTAATGATCCGTGTCCGTGTGGATCGGGTAAAAAATACAAAAAATGCTGTGGGAGGAATCTGGTATGACAACTGCAATAATCGTAGCTGCCGGTAAATCAACCCGCATGGGCGAAGGCGTCGATAAGGCGTTCCTCTCGCTCGTCAATAAGCCGGTTTTGGCGTGGAGCCTGATCGCATTCGAGCGGGCGAAAAATGTCGACCGCATCGTATTGGTGGTCCGGAAAGATCAGCTAGTAGCATCTAAAGCGGTAGCGAAGATGTTCGGCATTTCTAAATTGCAGGCGATCGTAGCCGGAGGTGTACAGCGGCAGGATTCCGTCCAGGCGGGACTCAAAGCCGTCGATCCCGATACGCGTTATGTGTTGGTGCACGATGGCGCGAGACCGATGGTAACCTCCGAAGCGATCGATCAGTTGGCGTTGCAGGTAAGAAGGGCGCCGGCGCTTACGCTGGGGCGGCCCATGGTGGATACCGTTAAAAACTGCGCGAAGGCGGCGTGTGTGACCGAAACCGTACCGCGGGACCATCTCTGGCTCGTACAGACTCCGCAGGCATTTCAGATCAAGGTTCTGCGCGAGGCCTATGCGAAGCTCGATCCCAAGAAGCAGGTGACTGACGATTGTCATGCGGTGGAACTCAACGGTACACCGGTTAAGATTGTGGAAAGCTTGAAGCCCAATTTCAAAATCACCACCCCGGAGGATATCGCGCTCGTCAGCGCGCTCTTGAAGTAAACGATGGATCGTCGTATCGCCATTCTCGGAGATATTCACGCCAATCTTACGGCGCTTAGGACGATTTTGACCGATTGCGAAGCGCAAGGAGTAACGGATTATATCTGCACCGGCGATATCGTGGGGTATAATCCTTGGCCGCATGAGTGTCTCGATTTGGTGAGGGAGTTAAAGTATAACGGCGCACCTTGTCCGGTGGTGATGGGCAATCACGATTTCTATGTTTCGCATAAGGACGGCATCGATCTCGATGATTTCAATCCCAATGCCAAGATCGTTATCGAGTGGACGCGCAAACAGATGTCGATGGATGAAATCTACTACTTGAAGTCGATACCGTTTACGGTGGTCAAGGAAGGAATGACGATTGTCCATTCCACATTGGATAAGCCGGAGAAGTTCGGGTATGTCTTTGAAGTCGGGGATGTAATACCGCATTTCTCACTGCAGAAAACTCCGGTATGTTTTAATGGTCATACGCACTTTCCCGGGATCTTGGAACGGCAGTTGGGCGGAATCTATGAGATCTCCTCGAAGTTTCTCTTGGAAGAGCGCGATGGAATCTTTGATCTGCTGATCGGACGAAAGTATCTGGTGAATGTAGGGTCGGTCGGTCAGCCGCGAGATGGAGATCCGAGGGCATCGTATGTAATTTACGAGCCGAAGCTTCGTCGGGTAAAGTTCCGTCGATTGGAATATGATATCGCCGAAGTGCAAGCGCGCATCCGTGAGGTCGGGTTGCCGGAACATTTGGCGGAACGTTTGGCTACGGGGAATTAAGGCATGAAAAGTCGGGTTAGCTTTGCGTTGATGATGGTAGCTACGATGTTGGCGGGGTCAACGTTTGCGGTACGTCATATCGGTTTCGAGACGGATGCCTTCAATCTGGTATATCCGGCGGATCATGAAAAAAGCGTCATATTTTCGCCGCTCTCTTTTGAGGTTGATTCGGTATTGGTCGCGGAGTCGCTCGCAACGATTCCGAAAGCGAATGTTGCCGAGCGCATGGGTGTGATCGTCGGCTTTGAGAATGTCTATGGACCGATGCTGGCGCAATTGAGTGCGCGTACTAATGGCTTTACCTTCGTTACCGCGCGGGGATTTTGCGTACCCGAGATTAAGAAAAGTCCCGTAAGCCATCGGCTCTTTTTAGAGTCGGTCTATGGGGCGGAAGTAATGCGACTTTATCCGCCGAAGGGAGCGGAGACTTGGTTCCGTACGACGATGGAAGGTAGGATGGATGATTTTACGCTTGGTGTCAATTCATCGGTTGCGAATCGGTATTCGTTCTACGATCTGGCGGCGCTGGATGTAGAATGGGCGGAGAGGTTTCCGTTAAAGAACACGAAACGGCTGACTTTCACCGCGGTCAACGGGGATAAGCGGGAATTTGATTTTATGGCGGATGTACGCAACGCCGATGTGGGGACCAATCGGTTCTATCAGACCTTGCGTTTGCCGCTTAAGAACGACGCTTGGTTTTTCGCGTTGTTGCCGAATGATGGGATGTCCCTTAAGGATGCGCGGGATGGCTTTTCGTCGATGCATATCGATGAGACGCTACTCGTTATGGATTCTATCGCCGAGCCCAGTGTGTATCATGGACCCTGCGTAGTGGCATTACCGCAGTTGGAACTCGATTCGAGTGTGGACTTTACTTCAATATTCAAGTATTTTAAGATTCCCACCAAGGGACTTATCCATGTGACCGGTGATGAGCTCGCCGCTCGGGAATATCGTCAACGCGCGTCTTTCCGGCTTAAGGAGAATGGCCGAAACGAACCGCCTCTGGAACGCAAAGCGCCGGAAGCGATTATCAAGGCGGATAATTCCACTCGACGGATGATTCTCAACCGTCCTTTCTTGTTCTTTGTTTATCATCGTCCGACGGCCACGATCCCGATCGCGGGACAGTTCACCGGACTATAAAAGTTGAGGAGGTAAACTCATGCGTAAAGGCATAATTCTCGCTGGTGGCGCAGGTTCGCGTCTGCATCCGCTTACCCGGGTAGTTTCGAAACAGTTGTTGCCGGTTTACGATAAGCCGATGATTTTCTATCCGCTTTCGACATTGATGCTGTCGGATATCCGGGAAGTGCTGATAATTTCCACCCCGCAGGATATTCCGCTTTATGAGCGGCTCTTGGGGGATGGCTCGCAGATCGGCATGAAGTTTTCCTACGCGGTACAGGAAGTGCCTAACGGCCTCGCGCAGGCGTTCGTTATCGGTAAGGACTTTATCGGCGATGATGATGTCTGTTTGGTGCTCGGGGATAATATCTTCTTCGGTGCTGACTTGCCGGTGATGCTTAAGTCGGTAAGCGCTCGCAAGGATCCGACAGTTTTCGGGTATCGGGTATCGGATCCCGAGCGCTATGGGGTGGTGGAGTTCGATGCGGAAGGTAAGGCCGTTTCGCTGGAAGAAAAACCGGAGCACCCGAAGTCCAATTATGCGGTGGTGGGGCTTTACTTCTATCCGAACGACGTCGTAAAAATCGCCGCCGAGCAAAAGCCGTCCGCACGCGGCGAATATGAGATTACCGACATTAACAAGGTGTACTTAAACCGCGGGGACTTGAAGGTGGAAGTAATGAGCCGCGGATTCGCTTGGCTTGATACGGGCACGCATCAGTCGCTCGCGGACGCTACGAACTTCGTGCGCGCGATTGTGGAACGTCAAGGTCTGCAGATGAGCTGTATCGAAGAAATCGCCTGGGAGAAAGATTGGATCACCGACGATCAACTCCGGGCGCTTGCGGATACTTACGGTAAGTCCACCTACGGAATTTATCTGAAGAATCTCGTGTGAGCGGACTTTTTAAGCTTCGCTCGAAATTCCAGCCGACCGGCGATCAGCCGGAAGCGGTCGAAACGCTCTTGAAGGGACTTAAGCGCGGCGAAAAACGGTTGATTCTAAAAGGCGTAACTGGGTCGGGTAAAACCTTTACGCTCGCCAATCTCATCGCCAAGTGGAACCGTCCAGTATTGGTGCTCTCCCACAACAAGACACTTGCCGCGCAGTTGTTTGCTGAGCTTAAGGAGTTTTTCCCCGAGAATGCGGTAGAGTATTTTATTTCCTATTACGATTATTATCAGCCCGAGGCCTATATTCCCCAGACCGATACTTACATCGAGAAAGATGCTTCCATCAATGAGGAAATCGAGCGTTACCGCCTCGCCGCTACTAATGCGCTAATCGCCAGGCGGGATGTAATCGTAGTCGCGTCCGTTTCGTGTATATACGGCTTGGGAGAATCCGATGAATATCGGGATTTGGCGATCAAGGTACAAGTTGGAGATACCGGCGGGAGAAGCGCCTTGATCGCGCGATTGGTAGAGGCGCAATATGTGCGTAACGATTATGATTTTCAGCCGGGCACATTTCGGGTGCGCGGGGATACGCTCGATGTATTTCCAGCTTATGAAACGCAAGCGCTGCGAATTGAGTTCTTTGGGGATGAGGTTGATACGATCGTGATGCTCGATCCCTTGACCGGTAAGCGCGGGGTAACGATGCCGGCAGTAGTGATTACGCCGGCGAAGCAGTTCGTAATGGGTAAGGATAAGTTCACTGCCGCTTTTGAGCGCATTAATGCGGAGCTTGATGAACGGCTTAAGTATTTTGAATCGAAGGGTAAACTCCTTGAAGCTCAACGACTTAAGGAGCGCACCGAATATGATATCGAAATGATGCGCGAGCTGGGATATTGCAACGGCATCGAGAATTATTCACGTCCGCTTTCGGGACGCGTCCCCGGTTCTGCGCCGGAGTGTCTCATTGATTATTTTCCGGAGGATTTCTTAACCATTATTGATGAGTCCCACGCATCCGTCCCCCAGATTCGCGCGATGTACAATGGCGATCAGGCGCGCAAGACGAAGTTGGTGGATTTTGGTTTCCGTTTGCCGAGCGCCAAGGATAACCGTCCATTGAAGTTTGAAGAATTTAATCGGAAGGTCGGGGAGATTGTTTACTGTTCGGCGACCCCGGGGGAGTATGAATATGCGGAAGCGAAAACGGTTGCGGAACAGGTGATACGTCCCACGGGCCTCCTCGATCCGGCGGTGGAAGTAAGGCCGCTTAAAAATCAGATTGATGACCTCATCAATGAGATCGTGAAACTCAAGTCACGGTGCTTAGTAACTACGCTTACCAAACGCAGCGCAGAAGATCTCACCCATTATCTTAGTGAGGCAGGAGTGAGGGTAGAGTATCTGCATAGCGACATCGACGCCATCGATCGAGTGGCGATTCTCCAGCGGCTACGCAAGGGCGAGTTTGATGTACTCGTGGGCATCAACTTATTGCGGGAAGGCCTCGACTTGCCGGAGGTGGAGTTGGTAGCGATTCTCGATGCGGATAAAGAGGGCTTTTTAAGGTCCACGACTTCGCTCTTGCAGACTGCTGGTCGTGCGGCTCGTCATGAGCAGGGGCGGGTGATTCTTTATGCGGAACATGAGACGGACGCGATCAAGGAATTTTTGGCGATTACTACGGCGCATCGGGAGAAGCAGTTAGCGTACAATAAGGCGCATAAGATCACCCCGCATTCAGTCAAACGGGAGATTAATGAGTCCGCCTACGTCTTTAAATCCAAGGCGAAAAGTGAACCGTTTAAGCTGCCGCTGGATATGCCGGATAGTCGCGAGGAACTGATCGCCGAGCTTACCCGGGATATGCTCGAGGCGGCGGATAATCTCGAATTCGAACGGGCGGCATTTTTACGGGATGAAATCGCCCGTTGTAAAGCACATGGAAAAAATGATATAATATCCACTTCAAAATCCAAACATCGGGAGAAACAATGAGCAAATTGAAATTAGGCGTGCTCGGATCGGGCGCGGGATCGAACATGCAGTCGATAGTGGACGCTATCGAAGCGGGAACGCTGGATGCGGAAATCAAACTTGTGTTGGCGGATTTCCCGGACGCGAAAATTCTCGAGCGGGCGAAGAAGCATAATATCAAAGCGCAATATCTCGATTGTGCGCCGTTTAAGACGAAACTTGAAGGCGTTGCGGAAGATCGGTGCATTGAGCTCTTGAAGGCTGAAGGCGTGGATACGGTGGTGCTCGCCGGATTTATGCGGATTGTGAAGCCCAAGTTACTCGCAGCGTTCCCGAATCGCGTCCTCAATATCCATCCGGCGCTATTGCCAGCGTTCCCCGGAGTACATAGCTGGACGCAAGCGCTCGATTACGGTTGCAAGGTCGCGGGAGTGACGGTGCATTTCGTGGATGCAGGCACGGATTCAGGTCCCATCATCGTGCAGAAGGCAGTGCCGGTTTTGGAGGATGATACCCCGGAGACCTTGCATGCGCGCATTCAGGTTCAGGAACATATTGCGTTTCCGGAGGCGCTTCGGATTATCGCCGCTGGGAATTATCAGATTGAAGGCAGGAGGGTTAAAATCGGATGAAAACTCTGATTGAAACGACGTTAGCGGAAGTGCTACCGAACGCGGAGGAACGTCCCCAAGAACTTTCGGAAGCGATGCGTTATGCGGTCGGCTCGGGCGGCAAAAGAATACGTCCGTTGATATGTCTTTATTCCGCGCTCGCAGTCGGGGGCCAGGCGGAGGATGCGAAATATCCAGCGGCGGCGATTGAGATTCTCCATAACTATACGCTCGTACACGATGACTTGCCGGCGATGGATAACGATGTCGAACGTCGGGGACAGCCGACAGTGTGGAAGAAATTCGGCGAGGCGAATGCGATACTTACGGGAGATGCGTTATTGGCGCTCGCTTATCGAACCGCCGCGAAAGCTCCTCGGCAGGTGGAGAAAATTGTCGACACCCTCGGTAAATATGGAGTGGGCGTGGTGCAGGGACAGGTGGAGGATGTGAAATTTTCGAATTGCGAATCGGCGAATTGTCGAATTGAGAATTGCGATTATATCTATG